>Ga0208482_1000061_pt1 | contig 35451 bp, 36 predicted proteins | sample LakMenEpi26Sep10_FD_150737 | JGI IMG/M metagenome (GOLD analysis project Ga0208482, IMG submission 150737) | Freshwater microbial communities from Lake Mendota, WI - 26SEP2010 deep hole epilimnion (SPAdes) | ecosystem: Environmental > Aquatic > Freshwater > Lake > Epilimnion/Euphotic zone ... | reverse complement strand
AAGTCGAGTGCGCACGGTGTCGTCGATAACTTCGTCGCCGACAGTTGCAACCAATCCACCAAGCACTGACGGATCAACTACGACTTTGAGATTTAGTTTTCGGCCAGTTGATTTGCTCAGCGCCTCTGCCAACCGTTTTGTTTGGTCGTCAGACAGCGCAACTGCACTTCGAACTTCTGCGACTTCGCGCTGTTGTTCGCTTGATGCGCGCTGAACGAGGCGATCGACGATCGCTGGCAAGTCTCGCCCACGTCCCGAACCAACTATCAACGAGACGAGTTGCACGCTCGTATTGCTGGTCTTGCCACCTAACAACTGTTCGACAACTTGCTGACGACGTTCAGCCGGAATCGTTGCGTCGGTCAAGATGCCACGCAGTTGCTCACTCGACTCAACCGCTCTCGCCATTCGAAACAATTCGTCTTCAACAACCGACAAATTGCCCTCGGCCTGAGCAACCTCGAACAATGCTCGGCTATAAGCCTCAATGCGTGCGTCACTCATTTTGCCGCTCCTACGCTCTTAATAAAACTCTCGATCAGTTCTTGTTGCGCACGCTCATTGAGACTTGCGGCAACTGCTTTAGATGTCGCAGCACTCGACAACCGAGCAATCTCGCCACGAAGTTCTTCGCCGCTTCGGCCACGCGCAGCAGCCAAGTCGGCCGCAGCCTTTGCCTCAAGTTCGGTTACTTCTTTTGTCAAACGAGCGCGACCGTCAGCCAAAATTGCAGTCGCTTGCGCGTCTGCTTCGGCCAAGATCTTGCGACGCTCAGCCTCAATATCGCCAAGCGCTTGACGAATGCCAGCAGCGTCTGTCTCAGACTTGCTTCGAGCAGCCGCTGCACCATCAAGTTCTTTTTGAATTTTTTCTGTGCGTGCCTTCATCGATTTCTTGACCATCGGTCCCGCAAATTTAAAGAGACCACCAAAAACAATTACCGATGCGAGACCGCCATAAATAATTTCTGCAGTCTCAGGCAACAACCAGTGGTGTGTTTGGGTCGGGTCTTCGACCGCGAGCAATGCCGTTACTAACAAATTCACGAACGACTTCCTTCCATTGCTTGCTGTACAGATCGCGTCACAACTGCATTGTCGGGAGACACCCCAACTGCAATTTGTGTTGCACGAGTCGTAACAGCAGTTACTGCAGTAACGATCTGACTTTGCCCAGCCGCACGAGCCGCAGCAACTTCGGCTTCAGCCTCGGCTCGACGTGAGGCGATCTGCGCATTAACTTCGGCGATCTTTGCTGATCGCTCTTTATCCAAAGTTTGTCGCGCAGCTTCAAGTCGACGCGCAGCCTCGTTACGAATCTCAGCAACTGCTGCTTCGTATCGCGCAACATCTGCTTGAGCTCCGTCGCGTGTGCTCGTCGCATATTCGTGATCTGCTTGAATCGATTCGTATCGACTCGCCATTCCCTTGCGCACCTTCGGCACAAGAAACAGCCGCATCAAGATCAAAAATACGATGAACGATCCAGCGCCCCATACCAACTCTTTAACCTCTGGTGAGATCGGGTTCGGCCCAGGTCCTACTGGTACGCCCTCTTCGCTTCCGGTTTCAGCCGATACGACGTCCAACGAGACGCGCACCTCAGAAAACGAGTTGGTGTAGACAAACGCAGTGAGCATGAAATCTCTTATGCGTACTTGAGAAGAATTACGACAACGAAACCGATAAGCGCAAGCGCCTCAGTAAACGCAACACCAAGAAACATCGTGGTGCGAACCATGCCTGCTGCTTCTGGTTGACGAGCCATCGACTCGATCGCGCTTCCGAAAATCATTCCGATGCCAATGCCCGGTCCGATTGCGGCAAGACCGTAGGCAAAACCTGCGGAACCTGCAGCAGCAATGTTCTTCTCGTCGCCAGTTGCGGCCTCAGCAGCCGCTTTGACGATCTTTGATAGTGCTTCCATTTTTTGTGTCTCCTGTCTGGTTGTTATTAATTACTTACTTAATGCTCTGGATGTACTGCGCCGGCAATATATACCGCCGCGAGAATTGTGAAAATATACGCCTGCAAGAATGCAACCAAAACTTCGAATCCGGTCAAGAAGACCAACATGAAGAATGGAAACACACCGATCGGAATCAAAATCTTGTCGCGTGCTTGAAACAACGCCTCGCTGAGCAGGGCGAAAATTACGAGCAATAAGTGACCTGCCAACATGTTGGCGAAAAGTCGCACTGCAAGCGAGAACGGACGAATAATCAGAGTCGAAATCAACTCGATCGGCGTGATCAAGATATAAAGCGCTTTTGGCACGCCCGGTGGAAACATCAGATTTTTGAAATATCCAATCGGTCCTTGATGTCGAATGCCTTGCGCATTGAAAACCACCCACACCAGCACGGCCAAAAACATCGGTATTGCCATACGTGCAGTGGCTGGCATCTGAATAAAAGGAATAATGCCAGGCACATTGCACAGATAGACGAACAAGAACAATGTCAACAAGAACGGTGTCCAGCCCAAACCATCGCGACCCATCGTCTGCATGATGATGTTGTTCTCAATAAATTCAACGATGACTTCGGCCAAGTTGCGAGTGCCTTTCGGCGCAACCTTCGGATCTTTGCGTGCGGCCGAAAGAAAAATCAACGTACCGATCAATGCAGAAGCGATTGCAATCAGACCAACCTTGTTCAAGCCCGGCACAACATCGCGCCAACGCAACAATTCGTTAATTGGCGGAAACTCAAACGACAAAATGCTGTTAATGATCATCGTGTAATGCTTTCAGATTGTTGTGTTGATTTATCTTCAGATTGTTTTCTTGGCTTAAGTCCTGGGTACGCAAGCGACAAAGAAACATATCGCATTTCCCAGAACAATAAACCTAAATGCGCAACAATAATTGTCAATCCAAGCGGAATGAACTCGACCCAATCGAGGTTTCGAACTGCAAAAACTGCAACTGCGACTAGACCCATGCGCAACAGGTAGCCGAACATCATTGACGCCATCATCAACGCATACGAAATTCGGGCTGCGTACGCCACAAGTGCTGCTGCCAAACCAAAATTTCCGAAAACAATCGCCAACGCATACGCGCATGAGTACGCGCCGTTCAATCCCCAAAACGCAGCAGACAGACCGAGCAAAATCGGTGATGCAATCAATCCACGTTTAACGATGTCGCGTGCAAGCGCCGCTTCGGGCGCCGGACCTGTGTCACGCATCGACAAAATTGAAATCTTTGTGTCTGTATCGATCGCCATCATCTACTACTTCTCTGCCAAAACTTCTGCACCACGCATATGGCTTGTCGCCGACTCGCGTCGCTTAATCTCTTGTCTCTGCATGTCGATGTCATAGACATACCAAAGCCTCGCAAAACTACCGAGCATCGAAAACAATGTACACACAATGATGAAAACTGGTTTTGTTCCAAACGAGTTGTCCAACATCAAACCGATTACGAAAAAAACTCCGACACTTACGGCGATCTCAACGCCTCGACCAAGCGAATCGTGCGATGAAACTGCAGTTCGCGCGACCGGTTTACGAGTTGGCAAGAGTTTCAACGTTGAGCCTCAATTAGATTTCACCAAGCAGATTTGCCTGGCGCTTGTGAACGGAAATACAAACTAGACGCAAAGCCTCAAACAGCGCAAACTGGCAACTTCGTGAACTTGTGCCAGTTTCGCTGACTGGTTGGTCGCTTAATTCGCGACCTGGTTTGAGTCTTTGTTTCGCGACCAAACCTTGTCATGAAACAGGGTGAAACCACCTAATGCCAATGCCACAAACAAAAATGGCCACAGGTTCGTTGGCCCATCAGAAAGTGCCGGATACAAAACAAATCCCGAAAGCAGTGCCGTCCAAAGCCACAGAATCACAACCGCACGACGTGGACCATGCCCCAGTTTGATTAATCGATGATGCAAGTGCCCCGTGTCAGCAGTTGCAAAACCCACACCACTTCGCGTGCGACGAATGATCGCAAAAATCACATCCAAAATCGGCACACCTAAAACGAGTATTGGGATGAACAACGGCGCCAAAAAGAAATAAGTCTGACCACTTATGTTCGTCGTATCAGGGTTAGCCCGCCCACCAACAACACTGGTCGAAACTGCGACCAACAATCCGAGCAACAGCGCACCGCTGTCACCCATGAAAATCTTCGCAGGATTGAAATTGAATGGCAGAAAACCAACGCAGATGCCGACAGTAATAATTGCTACGAGTGGACCAATATTTGGTTCGCTCAACAATCCGTTCACACCCAAGTTGCGGCTGTAAACAAAAAACGCCGCTGCTGCGATTGCGACGATGCCAGCCGCTAATCCATCGAGACCATCAATCAAATTAATTGCCTGCGTCATACCGAGAAGCCACAAAACCGTAAACAACGGAATCCAATCACTTGACAACACAAACACATCGACGAATGGTGCGCGGAAATAAATCATCGTCACGCCAAACCAAATCAACGCCACGGCTGCGAGAACCACTCCGGTTACTTTCATCGGTGCAGAAACTTCGTGAATGTCATCGACCAGACCTAAAACAAAAACGACTAAGCCTGCAACTAAAACCCCCACAAGTTCTGAGTTGTTTTTAAACAACGGGTCGAACCTGTCCATCTGCCACGCAACGAAAACCGATACGACTAGAGCAAAATAAAAAGCGACTCCTCCGATATCTGGTGTCGCTTCAGGATGATTGCGACGCGCGTCGGGCGTCGCCATAAAACCAAATCTGCGCGCCAACAACGCGACGATCGGCGTCATTATCGCCGTTACTACTGCTGCTACTCCGCCAACAATTAAATAGCCGGAGAGATCTTTCATCTATCGAGTTTTATCTCGCCTTTAGGTTTGCATAAACCGGAAACTTCGCACACAACTGTGCAACTTTCGCGCGAACTTCGGCGACTTTTGCTGCGTCATTTCGATTGCGCAATGTCGTGACTATATATTCGGCGATCAGTGGCATTTCGGCTTCTCGCATACCTTGGGTCGTCACCGATGGTGTTCCAATTCTCACACCCGATGTCACAAATGGACTTCGCGGATCATTAGGTATTGCGTTCTTATTCAACGTGATACCCGCAGTGTCGAGCACTAGTTGCGCTTCTTTGCCGGTCAACTCAGCATCAAACGGAGTCAAATCAACAACCATCATGTGAGTGTCGGTGCCGCCAGAGACAAGTCTGAAACCATGATTTGCCAAAGCAGCCGCCAGCGCAGCCGCGTTCTTAACAATTTGATGTGCATATTCTTTGAAACTCGGTTGCATCGCCTCGTGAAAAGCCACTGCTTTCGCCGCAACTGCATGCTCGAGCGGCCCGCCTTGGCTTCCAGGAAACACGGCTTTGTCAATTATTGGCGCAAGTTCTTTGCGGCACAAAATGCAACCACCACGAGGACCACGCAACGTTTTGTGTGTTGTGAAAGTTACGACATCAGCAAACGGCACAGGGTTCGGGTGCGCACCACCAGCAACCAGACCGGCGATGTGTGCAATATCAAACATCATCATCGCACCAACTTCGTCGGCAATTTTCTTGAATGGTTCGGGTTCAAGTCTGCGCGGATAACTCGTTGTGCCGGCAACAATCAATTTCGGCTTGTGGGCAATCGCCAGTTCACGAATTTCGTCGAAGTTGAGGCGCTCATCTGTCGCACCAACTCTGAACGAGTGAAACTTATACAAAATGCCGCTCGCATTAACGGGTGAACCATGAGTTAGGTGACCACCATGGTCGAGACTCAAACCAAGCACAGTGTCACCTGGGTTTAACAGACCAAGATAAACGGCCATGTTTGCGCTCGCGCCCGAGTGGGGCTGAACATTTGCGTGATCAGCGCCAAAAAGTTTCTTAACACGTTCAATTGCCAACGCTTCAATGTCATCAACGACCGCATTGCCGCCGTAATAACGCTTATGCGGGTAGCCCTCGCTGTATTTATTTGTCAACACCGAGCCCGTAGCGGCCATCACATCAGGTGATGCAAAGTTTTCGCTGGCAATTAACTGCAAACCTGTCGCTTGACGCACTCTCTCGGCTTCAAGCAAGTCAAAAATCACGGTGTCATGATTAGTTTCAGATGGCCAAGGCATTTTTATGCTCCCTTTTTTAAACTTGCTTCAGATTTTTCAATTTCACCAAGTTGCGCGACTCGGCGTTCATGTCTACCGCCTTCAAACTCTGTGCTGAGAAACTTATCAACTATTTGCTCAGCCAGTTGAGTCGACACAACTCTTCCGCCCATCGACAACACGTTTGCATTGTTGTGCGACCGCGCCATTTCTGCCAGATATAAATCGTTACAAAGTGCTGCGCGAACGCCATGAACTTTATTCGCCGCAATCTGCTCACCTTGGCCACTACCGCCGAGAACGATACCGATCTCGGCTTTGCCATCGCGCACCGCACGCGCCACATTTGCGCAAATCTCTGGGTAGTCAACACTTTCGGTTGAATCTGTGCCGTGGTCGACAACTTGATTTCCCTTGCCCGAAAGATATTTAACTAGATGCTGTTTGAGCTCAAACCCCGCATGATCAGCACCAATCGCAATCTTTCTCATCGCTGAAAGTGTATATAACTAATGTGTTGAGTGATGTCGATTGACCCGCGCACTCCAGTGCTTGTCGGCCAAGGCCAAGTCGTCAACCGCATCGCAAGTTTGAATGACGCTCGCGAACCCACGCAATTGATTGCCGATGCAATTCGCCAAGCCGCAACTGACGCCAACCTCAACAAATTTCCTGAAATCGACGCTCTGCACATAGTCCGTCTGCTCTCATGGAAGTACACAAATCCGGCATTCACAGTTGCGTCGCTTTTAGGGATAAAAACACGCACCCACGGCATAACCCCGCACGGCGGCAACATGCCGCAGTTACTTGTCAACAAACTCGCGCTCGAAATTCAGCGCGGCGAGTTAGACATCGCTATCGTCGCCGGTGGTGAAGCTTCAAATTCGCGTGCTCGTGCGCACCGCGAAAACGCGACTCTCTACTGGTCAGAATCTGACGCAGATACACCGTCAGCCAACAACATCATCGACGACGCAGCGATGAGCAACGACGCAGAAATCGCGCGCAAAATAGTTCTACCAATCCAGATTTATCCGATGTTCGAGTCTGCAATTCGAGCTAAGGCTGGTCGCGATATAAATCAACACGAGCAACAAATTAGTGAATTGTGGTCACGGTTTAGCAATGTTGCCGCAACAAATAGTTTTGCTTGGAGCAACACGGCGCTCAACGCTGAGCAAATTCGCACAGTCACACCAAAAAATCGCATGATCGGTCTGCCCTATCGCAAAGTAATGAATTCAAACAACCAAGTCGATATGGCTGCAGCACTAATTATCTGCTCGGTTGCCAAGGCGACACAACTTGGCATCCCTCGCGAAAAATGGATCTTTCCACTTGCAGGCACCGACTGTCACGAGCATTATTACATTTCAAATCGCTTTTCTTTTGCAGAAACACCGGCGATCAAACTCGGTGGCGAGATGGTCTGCGAACTCGCAGAAAAATCTCTTAACGAAATTTCGCTAATCGATTTATATTCATGTTTCCCCTCGGCAGTTCAACTCGGTGCCAAGTCGCTCAACCTCTCGCTTGATCAGCAACTCACGCTCACAGGTGGTTTGTCATTTGCTGGCGGACCATGGAACAACTACGTAATGCACGCGATTGCCACCATGATGATCAAACTTCGTCAAGCCGACAATTCGTCAACAAACGGCTTCATCTGGGCAAACGGTGGCTACGCCACCAAACATTCTTTTGGCATCTACTCAACGACACCACCTAAAGATGGTTATAAACATGGTTCGCCACAAGCGACAATCGACAAACTCGACAAACGCGAACTCGCGACACCCGAGCAGGCCGCGTCTTCGAGCGCAGGCAAAGCAACGATCGAAGCATTCACCGTCATGCACGATCGCAACGGTCAACCCGAAACTGCAATTGCCGCAACGCTGCTAAACGATTCGCGCCGCGCTTGGGCCACCTCAAATGACCCGCAAGTCGCAAAGGCATTTTGCTCCGGCGAATGGGTCGGCCAACAAGTAGCCCTCGACTCAGCCGGCACCCTTTTGCTTTAAGTTTTTGCGATTGCGATTGCGATGCGGTCGCGGCCGGCGAGATCTTGGCGAATTTCAATCTGCTCAAATTTGTTTTGAGCGAGTAATTCACGCACCAAATCGCCTTGTTGATGACCGATTTCAAGTATCAACCACCCATCGGTTACGAGCCATTCGCCTGCATGCGCAATGATTTCGCGATACGCATCAAGGCCATCTGAGCCAGCGAACAATGCCAAATGCGGCTCATAGTTGCGCACACTCGCCTCGACACTTGGGTCATACACACCGATGTAAGGCGGGTTGCTAACAATTAAATCAAAACTGTTTTTGAGTTCGCTTGGCAACGCCGCAAACCAACTGCCCTGCACAATTCGCACGTCACTATTGATCAAACCTGACCCCGCCAGGTTCGCACGAGCAACCTCGATTGCATCAGACGACAAATCTGTCAGCCAAACTTCGGTGCTTCCGCGCGGCAGTTCATTCGCCAATGACAAACCAATCACGCCGCTGCCCGTACCTAAGTCAGCAACACGCAACTTGAGTTTCGATTTACGCAACATCACATTTGCTAAATCAATCGCCGCCTGCACAACAACTTCAGTTTCTGGTCGCGGAATCAGCACCCGATTATCAACCATCACATCTAAGTGACGAAACGCCCAACTCTTCATCACATATTGCAAAGGCTCGCCTGTCAATCGCCGCGCAACCATCGCCCGCAGCGCAATTCCGCACCGCTCACTTACAACTTCGTCTCGGGCCGCATCAAAATCGCCACGCTGTAGCCCGCTTGCGTGCTCACAGAGCCACCGCGCTTCTTGTTCGCTACCTAACTCTGCAGCACTCGCTCTTAGCAACTCACCCCAAGTTATTGAGTCATCGCCATTCACGACGAAATTACTTTTCGCCAGAGCTTGCCAACTGCTCAGTCTGATACTCAAGTGTCAGCGCATCGACAACAGGGTCCAAATTGCCGGCCAACACATCTTGCAATTGATGCAAAGTGAACCCAATGCGATGGTCGGTCACGCGGCTGTCTTTGAAGTTATAAGTGCGAATTTTCTCGCCACGACCGCCGCCGCCAACCTGAGCTTTTCGCTCAGCAGAGGCACGGGCCTGAAGTTCTTCTTCTTGACGCTTTAACAACCGCGCCCGCAAAACCTGCATCGCCCGCAAACGATTTTGCAATTGACTGCGCTCGTCCTGCATTGCAACTACAACACCAGAAGGTTTGTGTGTAATTCGCACGGCCGAGTCAGTGGTGTTGACACCTTGACCCCCTGGACCACTAGCTCTGTAAACATCGATCTGCAAATCTTTTTCGTCAATATGCAGTTCAACTTCTTCGGCTTCAGGCAAAACCATGACCGTTGCCGAACTGGTGTGAATTCGGCCTTGATTTTCAGTCGCAGGCACTCGTTGCACTCGATGCGGACCGCCTTCGAATCGCATTCGCGTCCACGCGGTCTCGCCCTTGAACACCATCACAACTTGGTTAATGCCACCCTTTGGCGAAAGATCGAGTGACAACACTTCGACACTCCAGTTATTGCGCGCCGCAAAAGCCTTGTACATGTCGAACAAATCACTGGCGAAAAGGTTTGCCTCTTCGCCACCTTCAGCACCGCGAATTTCAATGATGATGTTCTTGCCGGCGTTCGGATCTGGTGGCAGCAACAAAACTTTCAATTCGTCTTCAAGTTTTGCAATAGTTGCCGTGGCCGACGTCAATTCGGCTTGCAGTTGATCGCGCTCAGAGCCACTGGCATCAGCAATCAATTCGCGCGCCGCATCTGCATTGCCCTTGGCCGTGCGATATTTGCGAATGCACTCGACGAGTGGCGTCATCTGTTTATATTTTCGCGAAACTTCGCGAAGTTTGTTCTGATCTTCAAGCACTTCTGGTGTAGCCATGCTCGCCTCAAGATCCAAAAAATCTCGTTCGATACCGTCTAGACGTTCAAGCACGATGATCAGACTATGGCTTAAAACTAGAACTAATAACGTCAACTCCTACAAAACGCGCAGGTCGTCGCAACATCTGCGCAATTTGTTCGACAGCAGGCACAATGTCGCGCGTCGGCATCGCAAACACCAAGTCCGCCGATGCGTTTATCTGACCCCTCGCGTCAGCCCCAAACGAAACAACATCTGGGTCAACTCCAACATTGAAAATCACAATCATCTTTTCACCTGTCAACGACACACCTACCGCACAACACGGCACAACATCTTTCAAATTCGTGCGTGCAATCGGCGGCTGTGCAGGCTGCAAGCTCTTGGCACCAACAAGTTGTGGCGACAGACAAACATAATGACGCAACATTCGCTCGCGCGCCAGCTGATTTAACGGATGAACCTGCGCCCCGACCGCACGACGCGCCGCAACCTCAGCTATCACTTTGCGCAAACTTTCAACCGTCGCGGTTCGACCGTGCAACAGTTTGAAAGTCTCGCGATCATGTGCACCAACGCCGATTTCTAATTCACTTTCACCTGCCCCATCTAAATCGCTGGCACTTGTCGCGCGCACTACACGACACACCTCAAGCCCGCAAACTTCTCCAGAAATTACGCCGTGCTCGCGCACAACATCGGCACCAGCCGACTTAATAAAATCAGCAAACATTTCGTCTGCGACACTTACTTCAATCTTCGTGGCGTCTTTTGGCACTGCAACTCGAGCAACCCCAGCAGCGTCGACTTCAAAAACTTCAATCGCAAAATCAAAATGAGCCGAGATGCGTGCCAATTCACCAGCGCGCTCGTTCAACAAAAGTTTCAACGACGTGGCGTTATTTCGCAAAGCCCACATCAGTGCCGGCCCAAGGCTTCGTTCGTATCTGCCAGTTATTAAAACCCACGCACAATCGTCAACAACTAGCCCGACGGCCTGCCCAAACTCGCTGACTTCAACGTCTGAACGGCCGCCTATCGCACCCTCAGCGCCAGCACTACCGCGCTGCGCATCAACAATCGCCCGCAACCGTAGGTGCGCCATACGCGACGCGTGAGATGAAGAATCAGCTCTACTCGTCATGAAGCGACGAAATTTACGACGTTGGCTGTTTTGCGATTTCGGCCAAGAACTCGTCGTTGTTCTTGAAAGTCTTCAAGCGATCAATCAACAACTCAAGACCCGGCGCTGCGTTGCCATCGGCTGCAAGCCCGCTCAAAACGCGTCGCAACTTCCAAACCATCTGCAACTGTTGACGGTTGAACAACAACTCTTCATGTCGAGTGCTCGACGCATCAACATCGATCGCCGGATAAATACGACGCTCTGCAAGTTTGCGATCGAGACGCAACTCCATGTTGCCTGTGCCCTTGAATTCTTCGAAAATCGCGTCGTCCATTCGGCTATTAGTTTCGACAAGCGCAGTCGCCAAAATCGTCAAACTGCCACCCTCCTCGATGTTTCGAGCCGCACCAAAAAACTTCTTCGGCGGATACAAAGCACCAGCGTCAATACCACCCGACATCACACGTCCGGTTGTTGGCGCCGCAAGGTTGTAGGCACGCGACAAACGTGTGATTCCGTCAAGAATCACAACGACATCTTCGCCCATCTCAACCATTCGCTTGGCTTTTTCAATCACCAATTCGGCAACATGAGTGTGCTCTTCAGACGGACGATCAAAAGTCGATGAAACAACTTCGCCCTTCACAGTGCGTCGCATGTCGGTAACTTCTTCTGGTCGTTCGTCAATCAACAACACGATCAACTTCACTTCTGGATGATTCTTTTCGATCGAAGTTGCGATCGTCTTCATCACGCTTGTCTTACCGGCTTTCGGCGGCGACACGATGATGCCACGCTGACCTTTGCCGATCGGCGAAATCAAGTCGATGATTCGCGCTGTCATATTGGTCGGGTCACTCGCCGTCGAAAGCTCTAACTTTTCGTCAGGAAACAACGGTGTCAGATCTTCGAACTTCGGACGCGCCTTCATCTTCTCGGCATCAACACCATTGATCGTGCGAATGTCGATCATGCCCGGATTCTTCTCATTGCGACCTGCAGGTCGGCACATGCCAGTTACATGGTCGCCCTTGCGCAAATTAAATTGCCTTGTCAATCGAACTGAAACATACGCATCGCCCGACGATGCTAAATAGCCATTCACACGCAAGAAGCCGTAACCCTCGTCGCGCAAATCTAAATAACCGGCAACTTCAACTGGGTCGTTGCTAATCGGCTCGTGCTGTTCTTGCGAGTCATTCAACTCGTAGCGATCATCACCTTGTGGGCCTTCGTCGCGTGAGTTGCGAAAACCACCAGGTCCACGACGGCGTCGGCGATTGCGATTGCGATTGCCACCATCTTGATCGTTGAAATTACGTTGAAAGCCACGATCATTACGATCGTTGCGATCATTACGCGGACCGCGATCATTGCGGTCGTTTCGATCATTACGATCATTGCGCGGACCGCGATCGTTACGGTCGCCACCGCCACGCGAATCGCCGCGGTCGCCAACATCACTTTGTCGGCGTGCATCCGGCGCAATCGGGGTACCTTCATGCTCTGCGAGTTCGATCTCCCACTCAGCAAGTGGTTGTCCGTCGGCGCCAAGCACCGGCCCATCAGACTTCGACGAACTCGTACTCTTTGACGAAGTTGCCGCAGCAGGCGCAGCCGCAACAGGCGACGGCGCCGTCTGCTCGAGAATCATCTCAATAATTTCTTCTTTTTTCGCACGCGCAGCCGACTTCACGCCGAGCGCCTTTGCGATCGCTACAAGCTGTTCGCGATCTTTTGCCTCAAGTGCCGATTGTTCAAGGGCTTCACTAGCCACAATGCCTTCTTTCAGGGGAACAGAATTTTTTGTTTCCCAACTTGCCGCTAAAACTCAATATGCAGGGGCACAGATCAGATTGCGTTGAAATGCGTCTGCCACGAATTGGCGGAGACTCGCTCGGGAACCCGAGCAACACAACTCTAGCCGACTATCAACTCAATGGCAACAGCGGCCTTACTTGCGACAACTAGCAACAAACGCCTGCACTGCCCCCAAATCATTAGGCAGAGAAACGCTGCGTTCGGGTCGCGACATTAAATCGGCAAGATGCTCTGGCAACTTTGGTGTTTGACCTGTCGCACGATGAACCGCATCCGGAAACTTCGCAGGGTGCGCAGTAGCCAAAGTAATCATTGGCATGTTTTTTGGATAATCAACGCCCGCGCTCTGACGCGCCGCAGACAAGCCAACCGCCGTATGTGGATCGATCAACATCGCCGACTGCTTATAGACATCTTGCATCGTGGCCAAAGTTTGCTCGTCATTGCAACGTCGTCCAACAAACACACCCTCAAACCATTTTTGATAAACGCTTGCGGCTACTTCGAGTTTGCCAGTTGCGCGAAAATCAGTAAGTTGCTTTGCAGTCTCAGCCCCGTCACGATTATTTGTCTCAAACAACAAACGTTCGAAGTTCGACGACACTTGAATGTCCATACTTGGGCTCAACGTCGGCACAACTTCGTTGGCAGTCATCTGCTTCGACTCAAAAAAGCGCGTCAAAATATCGTTCGTATTCGAGGCAACAACAAAGCCTTCAATTTGCGCACCCATCTGTTTAGCAATCCAACCTGCCAACACATTGCCGAAGTTTCCAGTCGGCACACTAAACACAGCCGCTCGACCAAGTTTTTCGATTGCTGTCACGTAATAAACAACTTGTGCCATCACTCGAACCCAGTTGATCGAGTTAACAGCCGATAGTTGATTGGCATCGCGAAACTTTTGGTCATTAAACATTGCCTTGACCAAGTCTTGGCAATCATCAAATGTGCCATCAACAGCGACAGCATGCACATTCGGCGCAGTTAATGTCGTCATCTGTCGACGCTGCACATCGCTAACTCGATTATTCGGATACAACATCACAATGTCGACATTGCGACACGAGGCAACCCCATCAAACGCAGCGCCACCAGTGTCACCGCTTGTTGCTCCGACAATCATCACGCGTTGACCACGTTGCATCAAAACATGGTCAAACAACTTGCCAACTAACTGCAGCGCCACATCTTTAAACGCCAGCGTTGGCCCATGAAACAACTCGAGCAAATATTCGTTTGGCCCAATCTCTACAAGCGGCGCCACCTCAGGGTGTCGAAATGTTGAATAGGCGTCCACACAAAGTTGTTCAAAAATTTGTTGATCGATTTCAGCGCCCACATAAGGCGACATGATGCTTGCTGCCTTCTGCGCATAACTCGCCGACGCACTATTTTTTGCTGACGCAGCCGAGGCACCAACTGCCGACTCGCCCAACTTCGGCCAGGTCTCTGGCACATACAAACCACCATCACGCGCCAAACCAGCGAGCAACACATCACAAAAGCCGATCTTCGGTGCTTGACCTCGCGTCGAAATATATTGCATCGTTACGAGTTAGCAACTACACGAAGCAAGGCGCCGACGTGCTTCACGAAATCTTGCGACTTAAACTCGCTCAAACAACTTTGAACTGCCGCTTCATTTGCGTCGTGAGTCAAAAACACCAGTCGCGCATCTTCGCCAATGCCATCTTGTTCTGCCGCACGAATACTTACGCCATTGCGAGCAAACACGCCGGTTACGGCATGCAATACGCCGGGTTTATCGGCAACTTCAAGACCGATCATGTATTCGCAGTTCACCGCACTCATCTCTTTCAACTTCGACTTTTCAAATGTGCCGAGCAAAGCATGCGTTCCTTTGCGCAAATTGATTGCTGCGTCGATCACGTCGCCTAAAACTGCCGATGCAGTCGGTTCACCACCGGCGCCTCGTCCATAAAACATCAACGAACCAGACGACTCGCCATCAACCAACACAGCATTAAAACTTTCACGCACTGCAGCAAGCGGATTATTCAATGGCACCAACGCCGGGTGCACGCGAACCGAGACCATCGAGGTTGCGGCATCTAGTTCTGCAACACCGAGCAACTTAACGGCATACCCAAATTTGCGCGCAATTGTTATGTCAGCGGCTGTCAGTTTGCTGATGCCCTCAACATAAACATCTTCAGCACGCACAGTTGTGCCAAAAGCGATGCTGGCGATAATTGCAATCTTGGCAGCCGCGTCATGTCCTTCAACATCGGCTGTTGGGTCGGCTTCGGCAAAACCAAGTTGTTGCGCTTCAGCCAATGCGACCGAATAATCGGCACCAACCTCGCTCATCTTGGTCAAAATAAAGTTCGTCGTGCCGTTGACAATGCCCATCACTCGCGAAATCGGTTCGCCACGCAAACTTTCACGCAAAGGTCGAATCAACGGAATACCACCGCAAACTGCGGCTTCAAACAACAAGTCGGTCGAGGCAGCATCGGCCGTTTTAAAAAGTTCGACACCATGCTTAGCCAGCAACGCTTTGTTAGCCGTTACCACTGGCTTGTGCTTGCCCAGAGATTCAGAAATCAGCTGAAACGCCGGCTCAATGCCGCCCATTAATTCGACTACTAGATCTACATCGGCAGACTGCACAAGTTCGTGTGCGTCAGTAACTAGCACTGCACCCTTGGGCAGCGTGTGTTTTTTTGTCTTGTCGCGCACGCAGACTTTTGTTACTTCAAGGCGCACGCCGCTTCGAGCCAAAATTTGATCAGACTGGCGAGCAACAAGCTTGACAAAAGCCGAACCGACGACACCGTGTCCAAGCACCCCAAGGCGAACTACTTCTGATTTGGTCTGCGAAACCATATTTATACGCTATCTGCGACGTCGAGACTAACGAGATCTGAGTATGTCTCACGACGAACAACAACTCGAGCAACACCGTCGCGCACGAACACAACTGGTGGACGAGTGACTTTGTTGTAGTTAGATCCCATACTGTGTCCGTACGCGCCAGTCACTGGTGTTGCCAAAACATCGCCAACTGCATAACCACTCGGCAATGTCGCATCATTAATCAACACATCGCCACTCTCACAATGTTTGCCAACAACCCGCGCACGTTCAGTGCGATCTGCATCTGCACGCGCTGGCAAAAATGCCTCATAACCAGAGTCATACAAAACGGGTCGAGGGTTGTCGCTCATGCCACCATCAACTGCCACATATGTACGAATGCCCGGCAATTGCTTTATAGAACCAATTCGATAAAGAGTCACGGCTGCGCTCGCAACAATTGCCCGACCTGGCTCAACAAAAACTTTCGTTGTCTTGCTTAACTTTGCCGTTGCTGCCGCCAACGACTCTGCCCATTGCGTAATTGTTGGCGCATGTTCTGATTCGATATACGCAACGCCGAGACCACCACCCAAAGTCAATTCGTCAACGCCGAGTTGGTTGGCAAAATCAACCATGATCTGTGCCGCTTGCGTGAAATTTTCTGCAGCAAAAACGTTTGACCCAATATGACAGTGAATGCCCACAAATTCGACACTCGCCGACGAGCGCACACGATCAACGGCCAGTTGCGCATCACCGTTGCGTAAGTTAAAGCCAAACTTCGAGTCATCTTGGCCGGTCGAAACAAATTCGTGTGTGTGCACTGCAACACCAGGGGTAATTCGCAGTTGAACTCTTGCTCGCTTCGCACCGCTTGCATGCAGAGCATCAAGCCGATCGAGTTCGTCAAAATTATCGACGACTATGTGCTGAACATCGGCATCCAGAGCCATCTTCAATTCTTCAATCGATTTATTGTTGCCGTGCAATACGCACGCCGAACCCGGCACGCCGGCATTCAAAGCGACAAACAGCTCTCCCCCAGTCGCAACATCAAGCAACAGGCCCTCTTCGTGCGCCAAACGAGCCATTGCCCCACACAAAAATGCTTTCGTTGCATACACAACTCGGTGCTTGCCAAAAGCCCGAACGGCCTCTTGGCATCGCGCTCGCAAATGCGCCTCGTCGTAAACAAAAGTTGGGGTGCCAAATTTTTCTGCAAGTGTGATCAGATCACAGCCGCCAATTTCAAGATGCCCAAGTGCGTTGGTCTTTGCCGAATCAGGCAATAAGTGTTTGGCGATGCGACTCACATCTGCTCCGGTGCTTCAATCCCTAACACGTTAAGACCAGCCTGCATCACTCGCGCCGTCAAATCACAAAGCATTAAACGACTTGTGCGCTCAGATTCGGTTTCTGCTTTCAACACAGGACACTGCTCATAAAACGACGAGAAACTCGTCGCCAATTCGTAAAGATAAGTGCACAAACGATGCGGGCTGTATTTGTCAATCGTGTCCCAAAGCGCCGAATCAAATTGCAACACACGCATCGCCAACTCGCGTTCAGCAGTATGGCTAATCACTGGCGCAAAACTTCGCACACTCGCACGCTCGATGTCGGCACGCCGAAAAATACTGCAGATTCGTGCGTGCGCATATTGCAAGTACGGCGCTGTGTTGCCGTCAAACGACAACATCCGATCCCAATCAAACGTGTAGTCCTTAATTCGGTCAGTCGAAAGGTCTGCATATTTCACCGCACCAATGCCAACCGTTCGAGCAATTGTCGCTTTCGCCGCATCCGATAATTCTGGATTCTTCTCAGCAACTGCTGCCGCTGCACGCTCAACTGACTCGGTTAACAAAGCGTCAAGTTTCACCGTCTCGCCACTTCGCGTCTTCAACATTTTTTTATCGGCACCTAAAACATTGCCAAACGAAACATGCACCATCTCTCGCGACGAATTCAACCAGCCTGCCTGCTTCGATACTGCTGCGACCATTTGCAAATGTTGCGCTTGTGGTGCGCCAACGACATACAACAACAAATCTGCGTTTAGTCTCTCAACGCGATCAATCACGCACGCAAGATCGCTTGTTGCATAGTTGTATCCACCGTCAGTTTTACGGATAATCAACGGCAACGGTTGATTCTCGCGATTGACGAACCCTTCGGCAAACACAACCTCAGCCCCATCGCTAGTCGTCAACATCTGCAATTTGCCGAGCCGTTCGACAACTTGGGGCAACAAGTTGTTATAGGCACTTTCGCCCATGATGTCAGTGTCTTCAAGCAAGACACCGAGCGTGCGATAAATCATCTGAAAATATCTTGTGCTCTCAGCAACGAGAAGTTTCCATAGCCGCAACGTCTCTGCATCGCCACCCTGCAACAACACAACTCGCGCCCTCGCCCGTGCTTGAAACTGCTCTGATTCGTCAAACTTCTTTCGCGCACTGCGATAAAACGAATCAAGGTCACCAACAGAAAGTTCATTAGCCGCATGTGTCTCGCCCAAATCGACCAAATGCTCAATCAACATGCCAAATGGTGTTCCCCAATCGCCGACATGGTTTTCGCGAACAACCGTGTTGCCGACAAACATCAACATTCGCACGAGCGCATCGCCGATCACCGTCGATCGCAAATGTCCAACATGCATCTCTTTGGCCACATTCGGCGCCGAATAATCAATCACGATTTTGCGCGGCTTGGTCGCATTGCGCACACCGAGTTTTTCACTCGCGCTCGACGACATCAGTTCGCGCGACAAAAATTCGTTCTGAAAAGTTAAATTGATGAACCCCGGCCCAGCCACTTGGGCGTCGCTACAAATATCTTCGAGGTCAGCAACTTCAAGCACCTTTGCTGCAACATCGCGCGGTGTCAAACCCATCGCTTTGGCTAGGGCGATCGAACCGTTTACCTGCGCATCGGCTCGATCGCTCGATCGCACAGCCGTGTCAATGCCATCGGCCTTTGACCCTGCAACCTTGGCAAATGCGGCAGCAATGCGCTGCTCAACATAAACGATCGGATCTGCCACCCCTTCATTGTTGCCGAGATTGCCCAACAAAACGCGCCGTATTTGGCGGCGCTATTTCTTACGCCGAATCAGCGTTCTGGGCAGGCGCGAATGGCTGGGCCAGGTGCTGTGACTGGCAAATTAATGCGACCCAACTCAACATCAACTCGACGACTAAACAACGACTCCAAAAATGACGACTTCACGCGTGGATACAAAGCAACACCGCGATACGACACAGGGCAAGACTGGTCGTCTTTCAGTGCAATAAATGTCTTGATCACGTTGTCATCTCCGACAAGCGCTTTATTCACAATTCCGCTCCACTCACCAACGCGGTATGTGCGCTCTCGAGCATTCAACTTATTCTTGAACTCGCTCACCAAAACCGTTCGCCCGTCAAGATCTTGAACATCTTGCTTGACCTGTTCAATGATCGCCTCTTGTTTCAATGAATCAACGTAATATTCGGCACTTATCAAAGCCGTCGCCGCCGTCAAAACAACAACCAACAAATTCGCATTTTTCTGTCGCAATCCTGCTGGTACGAAATCAATCAGAGCAACTGCCAACAATGCCAAACCGAGCGGCCAAAGCAATTGCAATCGCGAATCCCATTCAAGTGGACCAACAAAGTGATTATTCAACAAATACAAAACAACAAAAATATTCGGGATAATCAATCCACTCTGTCGACTCTTCTTCTTAATGACAAATAGCACCAACAGGCCAATCACAATGCCGCCAACCAGTTTTAACACCGACATCGAAAGTGTGAAAAATTCACCAGCCTGAATCCGAGCCCCTGCATGCAATTGAAAAACATCCGGCAATCCACGCGCAGGGTCATAGCCAACAATCCAGTAAGGCACCGTGCCAAGCCAGACCAGTGCGATTGACGAATAGATCAAGATGTGACTGCGCATTGGTTGTGCATTCGCCTTACGACGCCTCAAATTCACAAATATAAATATTGCGAACGCCAACCCCAAAGAAAACGAATACAAAATGCCGTAACTACTTGCTCCATATTTTTCAACATCACCCTGACTCGTTCTAAAGAACAAAGCAAAAACGATTACCAACAGACAAATGTCGGCGTTTCGAACCAGCCACTTGGCAATCTTTCGCCTTCCACGTGGCAAATCCATCAAGTAGAGATTTATCAACGGAAGAATCATGAACGTCAAAAATGATGGAGTTCCAATCGCAATCAAAAAAGACAACAGCGCGAAAATACGCCACACAGGTTTGCGTAGTAAAACCAAATACCAACCTAAAAAGAAGAAAAAATATGCAAACGAATACTCGAAGGTCTGAATGCTAAAACGTGCATGATTCACCGGAAGCAACAAAAACACAAGCGCAAAAAGTCTGCATTGCATAACAGAAAACATTTTTGAACGCAAAATTATCTTGTATGCAAACACGCCGGCACCAAACATCAACGCAAAAATTGCCAACCGAAACGCCCAAATGCCAAAATTCAACAAAAACGAGTTAATAACAGGATTTAAGAAGTGCTTCTCGTCGTAGTACCCGAGATCAAAGGCCTCATCGGCAGTCTTGCCAAAAAAACTTGCCCAGTCATCCCAGAAATAAGCGTTGGCAAACAAGAAACTCCAGCCCCAAGCGACCGTATATGCAGCCGCGACCGACAACCAGAATGTTCGCTCTGACTTCATCTGCATGCCGAGCCTAGTTAAATACTGACTGGTCTATTTAGCGTTCTGGGCAGGCGCGAATGGCTTCGACTATCGCACTAAACGCCGCATCAGCATCAATGGTCTCAAGCACCTTCGTGTTGGCCTTGGCACGAGAAATCACATGTCGATAGTCGATCACCGTCATACCCCGTGTGATTGCCCCATCAATTTCGACAGCAACATGCCTCTCGCTCGACTCAAAAAACTGCGGATGAGTCAACGCCAACACGGCGCAAACATCGTGCAAAGGTGCACCTTCGAAGTCGTCGTGAAGCGACTTATACATCTTGCTAAAAAACTCAAGCAGCCCCGCCAACTTCGGGCCAACAACTCTGTGAGCATTTCTCACCATCTCAATTCGCGCGGGCGTCGCCATTATCTGGTGCGTCAAGTGCAAGCCGCTCATCACGATCTTCGCACCCGAATCAAAAACTGCCGACGCCGCTTCTGGGTCGCACCAAATATTAAATTCGGCCATCGCCGTACGATTGCCAAACCTGCCGCCACCCATCAGCGAAATTCCAGAAATATTTTCGACCAAATCTGGCGCCACTCGCAACGCCAACGCAATGTTCGTCAACGGCCCAGTCGGCACTAGCCACACACCAGGGTTCGCCCGCACTTTTTCAATGATGAAATGCACCGCATCAGTGCCATCAGCAGGTCGTGATGGCGCCGAAAAATCTGCACCGTCCATTCCGCTGTCGCCGTGAATATACGCGGCATGAATCGGCTCAGCCACCAACGGTCGACTCGCACCAGAATGCAACTGCATTTTCGACGCCCCACAAAGATCAAGGATGACTCGGGCATTCTTAGTTGTTAACTCGAGCGGTGCGTTTCCCGCCACGGTCGTCACACCTAAAACTTCTGCAAACTTTGACGCGACGATTATCGCGAAAGCATCGTCATGCCCCGGATCACAATCCAACAAAACTTTCACTTTGCCCGACACTAAACGCTCACCGTCAGTTCGTTAGTCGACGAAGACTAAACAATTGGGTGATGACAAGCCACGAATTGGCCAGGCGCCACTTCTTGCAATTGTGGTTCTTGCTCTGCGCAGCGTGACGTGGCCGCATGGCATCGAGTTCTAAAACGGCAACCCGACGGTGGGTTCATCGGTGACGGTGGCTCGCCTTGCAACAATTCTGTTTTTCTCTGTCGCATCGGGTCAGCGATCGGCACCGAGTCGAGCAACGCTTTCGTGTAGTGATGCGCAGGTTTCGAATACAAGGCTTCTGGCGTTGCAACTTCGCAAATCTTGCCGAGATACATCACCATCACGCGATTGCTCACTGCCTTGACCACGGCCAAGTCATGCGAAATGAAAATCATCGTCAAACCAAAACGATCTTTCATATCTTGTAGCAGGTTCAAAATCTGGGCCTGAATACTTACGTCAAGCGCGCTAACTGGCTCGTCACATATCAACATTCTTGGGTCGAGTGCGAGAGCGCGAGCAATGCTGATGCGCTGACACTGACCACCAGAAAACTCATATGAGCGACGGTTCAGAACAAGTTCAGGTTCAAGACCAACATTGTTCAGAAGATTATTAATTCGCTCGTCGCGCTCGGCTCGTGTGCCACGATCCCAAATTTCAAGCGGTTCATCTATCAACTGATGCACCGTCATTCGCGGGTCAAGAGACGAAATCGGATCTTGAAAGATCATCTGCATTGAAGTTCGCGCTGAGCGCAAATTTTCCTTCGGCAAAAGAGTCAGGTCGGTGCCATCAAGCACGACTTCACCAGAGTTTGGCGGTGGTAGTTGCAGCACAGCACGCGCCAAAGTTGTTTTGCCACAGCCAGACTCGCCGACAATCGCCAAAGTTTCGCCCCTGATGACGTCAAAACTCAAACCCGAAACCGCTTTGACGATTTTGTCTTTGGCGACTCGAAACTCAACCGTCAGATCTCGTACTGTCAACACCGAATCAACGGTGTTACGCATGTGAGCTGTGCCTGAGCCGGCCATTACTTCGCCTCCCCGATCGGAAACCAGCATCGATAAAGATGACCATCGGGGTCTTTCTTCAACTCTGGGTGTTCTTTATGGCACTTTTCTTGTGCGTATTTGCAACGTGGCGCAAAACCACAGCCAGCACCGCGATCTGTTGGGTCTGGCAGTCGTCCAGCAATCATCGCCAATCGTGTGCCCGACTTGTGATCAACCTTCGGAATCGATTCGAGCAGCGCCTCGGTATACGGCATTCGCATGTCCGCAAACAGTTTCTTCGTTGGTGCATATTCGACAACTTCGCCGGCATACATAACTGCCACATAATCGGTGTTACCCGCAACCACGCCCAAGTCGTGCGTAACAAGCACCATCGACATCTTCAAGTCTTCACGCAGTTCACGCAACAATTGCAAAATCTGTGCCTGCACAGTCACGTCAAGAGCAGTTGTTGGCTCGTCAGCAAATAAAAGTTTTGGATTACATGCGATCGCGATTGCAATCATCACGCGCTGACGCATGCCACCTGACAATTGATATGGAAACGACTTCAAAATCGCGGCTGCGTTTGGTATGCGCACAAGTTCAAGTAACTCTTTGCTGCGCACCAGAGCATCTGCTTTGCTCATACCAAGGCGCACTCGTAAACCCTCTGACAATTGCGAACCGATTCTGCGCACAGGGTTCAAGGCGGTCATTGGATCTTGAAAGATCATCGCCATGCCTGAGCCAAATAGATTTCGAACTTCTTCTTTGCTCATTGCATTTAACTCGTGGCCGTCAAAAACGACAGTACCCGAGCGCTTCACATTGCTACCTTGCAGCAAGCCCATCGCGGCGCGGCACATCACGGTCTTTCCGCTTCCCGACTCGCCAACAACGCCGACACTCATGCCCGCGGGTATTTCAATGTCCACACCTCGCACTGCCTCAAGTGAGCCACGGGGTGTGTCGAAATTGATCGACATGTTTTTGACACTCAATAACGAACTCATACTTTGGCCTCACGACTGTCAAGTTTTGAACGCACGACGTCGCCGAGATGGTTCGTCGAAATTACGGTGAGTGCCAAGAACACAATCGGCACATACAAAACATGCGGTGCATATTCAAGATCGTTACGACCGCGGGCAATCATGCCACCCCAACTCGCACCGTCAGGTATGCCAACACCCAAAATTGAAAGCGACGCCTCGGCAATAATGACGACACCCACTGCCAAGAATGCAACAGCGATCAATGCAGGCAAAACATTGGGCACAATGTGTCGAAGAATTATCTTTGAATCTTTCATGCCCATACTGCGTGCAGCGGTAACAAACTCGCGCCCCGACCACGACAACGTTGCGCCTCGCGCAATTCGGCCCAAAATCGGTATCAACACAATCGTCAACGAAATGATCAAGACCATCACACGGCGCCACGTCGGCACTGCTTGATTGATGTCAACGTTTGTTGCCAAAACCGAAACGAGCGCCAACGCCAAAACCAAGTTCGGCACAGAAAGGCCGACGTTAAAAATTGTCACCATCACTGTGTCGATCTTGCCGCGCAAATACGCAGCCAAAATGCCGAGCACACTGCCGATAAGACCACCAAGACCAACGGCCGCAATCGCAATAAAAATAGACATTCGAGTACCCGCCACAGCCGAAGACAACAAGTCATAACCATTGCTATCGGTGCCCAACAAGTGACCACTTGAAAACAAACCGACTTCAAGGTCGTCTTCAAAGACAAAGTTCCACGGTTTGAACGGCAACAGCCAACCGAACAATGAAAAGAACATCATCAGGCCAAGCCAGCCGATCGCAAACCAAGTCGGTTTGGTGAACTTACGCATTTACTCTCCGATCTCGGGTGCGAGGATCAACAAAACCCGAACTCACGTCTACAACAAGATTGAAAAATACGTAGAACAGCGCGATTACAGCAACTGTTGACTGCAATGCAATGTATTGCCGACCGGCAATTGCCGCAAATACTTCGAAGCCGATGCCGTAAGTTGCAAAAATACTTTCAATGACAATCGCACCACCGATCAAGCCGCCCATACTCAGTGCTGCCGAAGTCAAAAGTGTCATGCTCGATGGTCTAAAAACATGACGCCACAAAATTCGTCGATCACTCAAACCCTTTGACGCCGCCATCGTCACATAGTCTTCACGCAAAGCAGCAATCATGTCGGCGCGAAGCAGACGTGTATACGTTGCGATAAGCCCGATACTCAAACTTATTACAGGCATAATCATGTGTTTGAGGTGCTCCCAATAGCCCTCAGCAATTGGTACGTAACCGAGTGTCGGAAGCCATGCAAACTTAACGCCCACAAAAATAACTAGCAGCAGTGCAATCGCAAAATTAGGCACTGACGAAAGGGCAAACAATGAGTTGCTAATCACCTTGTCAGCTCGACGTCCTGCACGATATGCCGAGAGAACTCCAAGTGGTATCGCAATCGCGAGCGACAAAACCTGGGTATAAATCATCAACAGAAGTGAACGCGGCATGGCGTTTTTCAAGTGATCTGAAACCTCTTCGGTGCCACCCGAAAAGTAGATTTTGCCAAAGTCGCCCTGCACAAAATTGCCGAGCCATTGCAAGTAATAGCCAATCGGCCCCTTGTCAAAGCCGAGTTCAGCACGCAAAATATCGCGTTCGCCTTCGCTTGCAGCAGGCAACAAAATAGTCGCCAGATCGACCGGTATTAAACGAAGAAGCAATGAAACGCCGAAAGTGACGAGAAGCAGAACGATTAGCAACTGCGCAATTCTCTGCAACCAAAAACTTATTTTCGACACCGGTTCCCCTCGATATTTTTTAACTGTCTCTGGTTATCGCTCAGAGCAGGCTAGACGAGAACTTGTCAAGTCGGCAAGTAAACAAAAAGGGCGGTAGCGCTTGCGCGCTACCGCCCTTTTGAATTAACTACGAATTACTTAGTTGACCAAACACCTGTCCAGTCGATACCGAAGTTTGTTACCAAGCGGCGAGGTCCACCCGCTGCAAGACCCAACTCTCCAACACCACCGAGCTTGTTATAAGTCAGTGTGTATTGCAGTAGCGAAATGTTCGTTACGTGGGCTTCCTTTTGCAACTGCTCAGTTGCTTGCTGGTACAACTTCTTTGCCTTTGCCGCGTTCGGCTCGGCGCGTGCTGCGAACAACAAGTTCTCGCTAACTTCATCTTTGAAAGATGAAAGATTCAAGATGCTGTAGAAAATCTGCAGACCGGCCAGTGCTGGTGACAGCTTGGCTGCGCCACGCAAGAAGTGTGTTGGGTTACCACCCGATGTGTCACTGACGATGAACGGAACGATGAACGCAGTTCCAGTTCCTTCCATCAACAACAACGGCAACATCTGATACTGCATCGGGAATGCCTTTTGAATGGATTCAGCAGTTGTTTGCGACAACAAGTTGACCTTGAAGCCGGCTGCTTCAGCCATTTCTTTCATCAACTGCGCGTTTGCAGTCGAGTCTGCCGACGCACTGACATATGGAAGGCTGAATTCTGGAGCCTTGCCTGTTTCTGTTACGTAGGCGGCTACGTATTCTTTTGCCTTCTTAAGGTCATATCCCGCATAACCCTTTTTGTTGTACATGATGTTGTTTGGTCCGACGATTGAGTCTGGAACAGTGCCCAAACCTTTTTGACGAACTTTCAACCACTTTGCGCGATCAAGTGAATGTGAGAACGCAAGACGTGCGTTCTTGCTGCTGAAAGGCGCAACTTTGTGGTTCAACCAAATTGTTGGGTAATAGTCAAGTGGCGAACTGATCGTTGTCAGTTTCTTGTCTTTTTGCAAGGCAAGAATTTGTTTGGCTTCTGAAGCCGACGAGAACATTGTTGCTGCAAGTGAACCACTCTTCACGCCGCTGACGCGTGGTTGCGCATCAGGGATAAATGTGAATGTGATGCCATCAAGGTAAGGCAATGAGCCACCCTTGGCGTCTTTGCGCCAATAGTTTTCGTTCTTTGCAACGACAAGTTCAGTCAACTTGTGCGAAACATATTTAAACGCGCCAGTACCGATTGGCACTGTCGAGCAGTTCGGCCCGGTGATCTGAGCAATTGATCGAACAAAGTTACGACCTGATGCATAAAGCGAATCTGGGTAGTTCGCCTCAGCGTTGTAAAGCTTGACGGTTACTGACATCGCGCCAGTCTGAATTACGTCGGCGATGTTCGCTGAGAAACCTGCACCCGTGCCTGACGACGGCGACTTTGGAGTCTTACCGATCAAACCGTTGAGATACAAAGCACCTCGCGATGCCTGCAGGTTCAGAAGAAGTGCAGTTCCATCAACAGGTGTGCCGTCATGGAATTTGATTCCGTCACGAACAACCAAGTTCCAAGTCTTGTAGTCAGCGCTGCTCTCAAATGACTTGAGAACGTAAGGCACAATCTTGCCGTCGGCGCGTTGCTCTACCCAAGTTTCATAAATTGTTCGACCACCCATCAATGCCGAGTTGGCCAAGTTGTCTGCCATGCAAAAACCTGGAAACGAGTCGAAGACACCGACGGTTATGTTTCCGCCGCGCTTCGGTGTGCTGGCACCAGAGGCACCGCTTGTTGTTACCTGGCTGAGAGAAGCAACAAGTGCAATTGCCATTACAGCAGCAACCTTGCGACGACCTCCTGTGAATAACTTCTTCATTTTTTATTTCCCCCTTCGGAAATAGGCATTGGGCCTTGTCGCCACGCTACCTTCCCCACTCCAATGTGTCAAAGGTAACTATTTGAGAAAATCTGGTGGTCACGACACCAATTTGGCTTTGACCAAATTGGCTATTTTCGCGCCATCGGCCCCCGCGCCGGCTTGAGTTCGCACGGCTTTAACTACGGCGCCCATTGCTTTCGGGCCTGTCAGGCCCTGACTGGCCGACTCGGCAATTGCCGCTTCAATGAGCTTTTCGAGGTCTGCGTCGCTCATTTGAGCCGGCAAATACCTCTCAAGAATTGCCAATTCAGCCCTTTCTGATGCTTCTGCATCTTGGCGACCTGCTTCCTTATATATGTCTGCAGATTCGGCTCGTTTCTTTGCCTCAGCACTAACTACCGCTAAAACTTGATCATTCGTTAATTCAACCGCCTGGTCGCCGGCAACTTCGGCATTCATGATTGCGGCCAATGTCATTCGCAACGTCGAAGTTTCAACTTCATTGCGCGACTTCATCGCATTGGTCAAATCTGACTTGAGTTGATCTTTAAGACTCGACATTTTGTCACTCCAGTTGATTTCGTATCTGCATTGCTCTCAATCGGTTTTGCAATTACATCAATTAGCGTAGTGCACACAATGAATAACGAAGTGTTTGAACTGTTCTTTGCAATGCTCAGTCTGGGCACGCTCGGTTTTGGTCTCGTAGTTTTATTCGCGCGAATCTTTAAAGTTAAAAACCTTTTGGTCGAAGTTCAAAAAATTGCTCTTCCGCTTGCTGCTTTGATTACAACAACTGCGATGCTCGGCAGTCTTTATTTTTCAGAGATAGTTAACTACGTGCCTTGTCGGCTCTGCTGGTATCAACGCACAGCAATGTACCCATTGGCGATTTTGCTGATTGTTGCGAACTTCAAAAAGTTTCGGTTCGCAAAACACATCGCTATCGTGCTTGCCTCTGTTGGTGGAGCTATTTCGACATACCACTGGTTTCTTGAACGCTTCCCCGATCTCGATGCGGGGGTTTGCGACGCAAACCTGCCATGTTCAATCGTTTGGTTTGAAAACTTTGGCTTCGTGACTCTTGCCTTCATGGCATTCACCGCGTTCTTTACAACAATTGTTTTAGTTACAATTCGCACCAACGAAAAATAAAAAGAAACAGAGGAACCATGGCAACCAAAAAATCTGACTCGTCATCAAACAAATCAGTTTGGCTGATTGGCGGTATCGCTGCCTTAATCGCGGTGGCAGCAATCATCGCAGTTGCCTCGCAATCTGGCAGCGATGAAGTTGTCGAAGGCGTCGAAGAGTTTCATCCAGTTGAGGTTGTTGGTGAATCACTTCCAGAGTTTTCGGGCGATGCATCCGATCCTGCGATTGGCATGATGGCACCAGTACTCACTGGTCAAGGTTTCACTGGCAACAAAATCGTCACCACACCTGGCACGCCAACGCTGCTCGTCTTTCTCGCACACTGGTGCGGGTTTTGCCAACGCGAAGTACCACTACTTGTGAAATGGAATAGTGCTGGTGAAGTGCCGAGCGGTCTTGATGTGATCGCAATTACCACTTCGACTGATCCTGCTTCGCCAAACTTTCCGCCATCAGAGTGGTTGGCTCGCGAAGAGTTTCCTGCATTGTGGCCAGTTATGACCGACAGTGGCGAAAAAACCGCTGCGAATGCGATGGGTGTTTCGGGTTTCCCGTTCTTCGTTTTGATTGATGCCGAAGGCAAAGTCGCACTACGAATTAGCGGCGAGATTGAAACAGATATTTTGACTGAACAGATCAACAATGCCCTGAGCAAATAAACACAATCAATACGATAATGAGAATCATTCTCAATAGTGCTATGCTGAGGGAATGACAAGAAAACCACTCAAGAAACTCGCGACAGTTTTCGCTCTAATTACTCTTGCCAGTTGCTCAAACTCAACCGAAACAGTCACCGAATCGGCAGCCGAAACAACAACTGATTCTGTTGTTACAGAGTTGCCGATTATTGCCGTTACCTACTCAGTAATTGGCGACATAGTTGCACAACTCGTTGGCGACAACGCAACCGTGACCGTCGTTATACCTGACGGTCAAGACCCGCATGACTTTCAGCCGTCAGCCAAAGACATCGAAACAATTAATAACGCCGCCTTGGTTGTATCTAACGGTCTTGAATTTGAAGAAGGTCTCGAAGAAGTACTCGAAAACATTGCCGACTCAGGCGGCAACATCTTCATGGTTGGTGACCACATCACCGTGCGCAAAATAGACCACAGCGACGAACACAACCATGGCGAAGATGAAGATGAAGGTCACGCTGACGAACACGGCGACAAGCACACTGGTGGCGACCCACATATTTGGTTGTCTCCCGCGACAATGCTCGAAATGCTTCCGGCACTGACAACTGCGCTTAGTGAGGCAATCGGCGCAAATCTCTCGGCCGAATCAACAGCCCTCACGACAAAATTGCAAGATCTCGACGGCGAAGTTGAGTTAATCATCAACGGTCTTGGCGAGTGCAACCTCGTTAGCGGCCACGACGAGTTGGGCTACTTCGCTGACCGATACGGTTGCAATGTAGTCGGCGCGGTCATCCCTTCGTTCACAACTACTTCTGAGGCCACCGCCGGCGAACTTGCCGAACTAAAGAGACTCGTCAAGCAATTCAAAGTGCCGGCAATCTTCACGGGTCTTGGCACCTCGCCAGACACTGCAACTCAACTCGCTAAAGAACTCAACATAAAGGCCGTCACACTTTCAACTCACTACCTTGATGGCGTTGCTAGTTATCAAGAGTTCATTCTCAACTTAACTATTCAAATCGCAGAAGCACTTAGTTGATTACGCTCGGCTAGTTACTGTTGAACTTATGACTTGGCTTAATAACAATGTGCTCATCGAGCCATTCGCCAACAACGAGTTCTTAAGGCTCTCGCTAGTTGCCGGCATTCTCGTCGCCTTCACTTGTGCAATCGCCGGCACTTTTGTTGTGTTGCGTGGTCTCGCATTCATTGGCGACGCACTCGCACACGGCGTGCTGCCGGGCATCGCCACGGCGATGCTTTTGGGTGTCTCGGGTGTTATCGGCGCTGCCGTTGGTTCGCTCGTGATGATGGCTGGCGTCAGCGTCGTCTCGCGACGATTTCGCCTGTCGGGTGACACCGCGATTGGTTTGCTCTTCGTAGGCATGCTGGCACTTGGCGTGATGATCACTTCACGATCTCGCACTTTTGTCGGCGATCTCTCGCGAATTCTGTTCGGCGAACTACTTGGGGTCACCACAGGTGACTTGGTTCTGCAATTCGTCGCACTAGTTGTTGTCGCTGTCGTTGCATTCATCGCACGGCGACCATTTTTGTTGCTCTGCGTCGACGAAGGTCTGGCCAAAACTTCAGGTTTCTCTAGTCGCCTATTTCACAACCTGATGTTGATGATCGTTGCAATCACCGTTATTGCCAGTTTTCAAACAGTCGGCACGCTCTTGGTTCTTGGCATGCTTATTGCACCTGCCGCAACTGGTGCACTATTCGCACGCCGCATCTCGACTGTGATGCTTATCGCCTCTTTGGTTGGATCAATTTCAACTTATTTTGGTTTGCTAATCAGTTATCACTTCGACTTGGCCGCGGGGGCGAGCATCGTGCTGACGACTGTGTTGATCTTTGCGATAGCCGCGACCTATACAGAAATCAAAAATGTGATCACAGACAATAGTCATGAAGAGCACGAACATCCACACAGTCATGCTGGGTCACACGTCAGATGATTAATGCTGCTGAGTTCACGATCAAGACTGAGCATCTTGCAGTCGGCTATACAAAGTTTCCGATTGTCAGCGATATTTCGCTCGGCATGCAACCTGGCGAACTCTTGGTGTTGATCGGCACCAACGGTTCTGGCAAATCGACGATCTTAAAAACATTGGCAGGCCTACTGAAGCCAATCGACGGCAACCTTGAAATTCTCGGCGCTACGACTGGCTCTTTACCCAAGCGCGTTGCCTATCTACCGCAACACCCAGTATCAACTCATACTTTACCTCTACGCGTTCGCGATGTTGTTGCGATGGGCAGGTTCGCCCATCTTGGGCTCTTCAAAAAATCGACCACTCACGACAACCAAATCGTCGAAAATTCAATGCGCCTAACAGGCATCGAATCGCAGGCCAACGACCCAATTCGAGATTTATCTGGTGGCCAGCAACAACGCACTCACCTGGCGCAAGTTTTAACCCGACAAGCCGAAGTCTTGTTGCTCGACGAACCCACAGCAGGCCTAGACATTAACGGCCGCAAACTTGTTGCAGACCTAATTGCCAGCGAACGAGCTCGAGGTGTCACAGTTGTTATGGCGACACACGAATTGCAAGATGCTGAAAGTGCGAACACTGTGATGTTGTTGGCTCAACGAGTTGTCTCAATTGGCGCACCAGAAGTTGCATTGCGCGACGAATATTTAAGAGAGTGCTTCGGTTTCACCCAGCCGCACTAAATCTCTTGCGCTATTAATTTGTTTCGAGTGCCAGCAACTTGCGTTTGATAGCAAGCCCACCGCCATAACCACCGAGTGTGCCGTCCGTGGCAATTACACGATGGCACGGGAGAATGATTGCGACAGGATTCTTGCCATTGGCCGAACCAACTGCACGAAATGCTTTTGGTTTGCGCACAAGTTTTGCCTGCTGTGCATATGAAACCGTCTTGCCGTACGCAATTTTGTTTAAGGCATACCAAACTGACTCTTGAAATTCAGTGCCCGAGATATCGAGTTTGACCGAGAACTTTTTTCGTTTGCCGGCAAAATACTCGCGCAACTGTCGTTCAGTTTGTGTCAGATGGTCACTTGCTTTGGTTGATGCACTTTTTGTGGTTGACAATTTTTTTGCACCAAAGATCACCTGTTGCAAACCTTTTGAAGATGCAACCAAGGTAAGTCTGCCTATTGGCGTTGCAATCACTCGCGATGCAGTCAAATCTGCGTTGAGTTTTGTTCTAGCCTTCATTTATGACCTCCACTGAAATGATAAACATTGAGAGCCCAGCCACCAAACGCATCGCTCTCGTCGCCCACGACAACATGAAGCGCGAGATGCTTGAGTGGGCCGCAGAACACAAAGAAGAGCTCAAACGACACACTCTCATCGCAACAGGCTCAACGGGCAAACTGATTGCCGACAGCACTGGGCTAACAATCGAGCGTATGCGCAGTGGGCCACTTGGTGGCGATCAGCAAATTGGTGCACGTATCTCTGAGGCCGGCATCGATATTTTGCTCTTCTTTTGGGATCCACTTGAACCACAGCCACACGACCCTGATATTCGGGCTTTGTTGCGAATCGCAGTCGTCTGGAATATTCCGGTTGCGTGCAACCGCGCGAGCGCCGACTTTATTTTGAGTTCGCCGCTTATCGGTGCGACATACCAGCGCCGCGTGCCAAAGTATTAAAAATTAAATACTTGGCGGCGGTGGAGGGCCAAAACGATTCTCACCCGAATCGCCACGACGTAAAACTAAATACAAATTGTAAAAAGGCACCAAAATAAACCAACCCGCGCGATCGACATCATGCACACGACGAATAGCAACTGCGATCGACGGCAAAAGCGTGACGAGCGACCCCAAATCGCCCAGTGAACTGTTAATTGACGAGAGCAAAAAACTCAAAATTACGGTGAACAGCGCCCACCACCAATATTCGGCGCGCGATGCCCGACCTTTGAAGTTTGCGTAGTTCTGAAACCCCGAGCGAATTGCCGTTTGAAAGTTCACACTTATTCTCCGCCAGCCGGTTTCGGTTCTTTTGGCAATGCCAAGACTCGTTCACCAACAATGTTGCGTTGAATTTGGCTCGTGCCACCCCAAATTGTTTCTGATCGCGAAAAAAAGAAGCTCGACATCATCGGCGATGCTGGATATCCCGCTCTTCGCTTGTCACGCAATGCTCCTGGCCAAGTGCCAGATTCAGGTCCGGTGTCAATCAACATCGAATAAGCACCATAAATATCGAGGCCAAGCTCCATCGCACGCTGATGCATCTCTGACCAAAACATTTTGTTGCTCGCGCCGAGTGCCATCACGCCAAAGTCTTTCGTGCCGGCAAGAGTCGAACTTAGCGAACGCAAACCGTTGAACCGCAAGATTTGAATTTTGGTGTAGTACTGCATCAATCGCTGACGAATTGATGCGTCGTTAATTTTGCCGTTTGCTTTGGCCTGAGCGACAAACAATTTATATTCTTCTTCAAATCGTCGAAAACCAGTTGTTGCACTCATGCCACGCTCGAAGGCCAAGGTGCTGTTGGCAACTTTCCATCCATTATTAACGCCGCCCACGACATTGTCTTTCGGGCAACGCGCATCAGTGAAGAAAACTTCGCAGAACTCTGCAGTGCCATCTGGTTGAGTAATGCCACGTACTTCAATACCGGGCTGTTTCATCGGCACTAATAAATATGAAATACCTTTATGCTTCGGCGAATCTTTGTCGGTGCGAGTAAGTAAGAAGCAATAGTCGGCATGATGACCTTGCGTTGTCCAAACTTTTTGTCCGTTGATCACCCATTCATCGCCATCAAGCACTGCAGTCGTCTTGACGCTTGCAAGGTCGCTGCCAGAGTTGGGCTCACTGAAGCCTTGGCACCAACGCATTTTGCCACTCAAAATTTTGGGCAAGAACTCGCGTTTTTGTTCTTCTGTGCCCCACTGCAAAAGTGTTGGCCCAACGAGAGTGTCACCAAAAAAATCGGCACGCATCGGCGCGCCCGCATTGGCAAATTCTTCTGCAAGCACCACGCCTTCAAGAACTGACAAACCTTTGCCACCATATTCCTTTGGCCAGGTCGCACAAATCCAACCGCCGGTGAACAATTTTTCAGCCCAAGTCTCGTTAAATTTCTTGCGCTCTTCAGGCGACATTTCGTAGCCCTCTTCAAACCAGCGCGGTGGCAAATTGTCTTTCAACCACTGCCGAATCTCTGCTCGTCTTGCTTCGGCTTCGGGGGTATATGTCAACATCTCGCCCTCCATTGTTGCCGTTTTCGGTGGCGTAAGTCCACTTGGGTCAATGAGAATTTCGGCTCACTCACTAGGCTTGCGAAATGGTCGAAGTTGCCGAACGTTGGACACACCAATGGAAAGAACTCTACGAAGAAGTAATCAACACTGGTCTTTGTACGGGTTGTGCTGGTTGCGTAATTTCTTGTCCTCACGATGTAATCGGCTACGAGCACGAAGAAGGCAAATACAAACCGTTTCACCTTGAAGAAGAACTCGGTCTCGATAACTGCATTCACGGAGAAAAGGGTTGCACGAGTTGCACCCGCGCTTGCCCTCGGTTTCGCGCCTGGGAACCCGAGGCCGACATGCATTTGTTTGGTCGCCAACGCAAAGATGAAGAAATGTACGGTCAGTATCGCCAGTTGCTTCTCGTTCGCGCCGCAGATGAAGTGACCCACAAAAAAGGTCAAGACGGCGGTTTCGTCGGCGCAATGTTGATTTGGTTGCTCAAGCACGACTACATCGACGCCGCTCTCACAAGTTTTGTCGAAGGTGACGGCTCTTCATGGAAGGCTCTGCCTGGTCTCGCACGCACACCCGAAGAAGTGCTCGCCTCTTCAGGCAGTCGTTACACATATTCGGCGAACACTTTGGCGATGCGCGATGCTGAAAAAGAAGGTTTGAAGCGACTCGCCCTCGTCGGCATGAGTTGTCAGTCGTCAGCGTTGCCAATCATGTGGAAGCGCAAAGCCGGCAAAGTTGGCAAACCCTTTTTGTTCAACATCGGCTTGTTGTGTTCAAAAACTTTTGACGATGCAATTTTCGAAGAACTGTTTTTGGCCAAATACGGTTTGAAAAAAGAAGAAATGGTCAAAATGAACATCAAGGGCGTCTTTCAAATCTGGATGCGCGACGGCTCGTATCACGAAATCGATCTCAAAGAGTGCCATAAGTGGACGCGCGAAGGTTGCAAAATGTGTCCAGACTTCGCTGCAGAGCATGCCGATATTTCAACTGGCGGCATCGGCGAAGACAACGACTGGACTCTCTGCGTTGTGCGCACCGAACTTGGCGAAGAAGTGATGAACCGCATGATCAAAGATGGTTCGGTTGTTGCACGCCCCGCCGAGACTGATGCAACGGCAATGAAACTGTTGCGTCTACTCAGCATTGTCAGCCGTCGACGTTGGCCAGAGTTTGCCAACAAGGCAGTGAGCGTTGGCGTTCCTCCTCCTAAAAAGAAAGCTGACGGCTCGGCGCCAGCAGCGCACTAAACAATTTCATGGACGCAAGTATTTTTCGTGATGCTCTGACGGCGCTTGCCGGCGTAGCAACTGGCGTCATGTCGGGT
>Ga0208482_1000059_pt1 | contig 36290 bp, 27 predicted proteins | sample LakMenEpi26Sep10_FD_150737 | JGI IMG/M metagenome (GOLD analysis project Ga0208482, IMG submission 150737) | Freshwater microbial communities from Lake Mendota, WI - 26SEP2010 deep hole epilimnion (SPAdes) | ecosystem: Environmental > Aquatic > Freshwater > Lake > Epilimnion/Euphotic zone ... | reverse complement strand
ATTACGCGGCTTACCTGCCGCCGCAGAAGAAGTCATGATCTACCGCGAAATCGCACTTGCAGAACTTACCGGAGCAAAAGTTCATATTCTTCATGTTTCCACGAAGGGCGGCGTCGAACTGATCAGACAAGGAAAGGGCAGGGGAGTTAAAGCCAGCGGCGAAGCTTGCCCACATCATTTTACACTTACAGACAAATGCCTTCGCACATTCGACAGCAACTACAAGATGTCTCCGCCCTTGCGTACCCAGATTGATATAGATGCAATTTTGGTGGGACTCAAAGACAATACTCTGGAAGTTCTTGCAACCGATCATGCGCCACATGCCCCCGAAAAGAAAATGCGCGAACTAGATCAGGCGCCAAATGGTATCATCGGCCTTGAAACCTTTCTTCCAATTTGCATTCAAGCCCTAATAATTCCAGGCGTATTAACCTGGAGCCAAATGATCGAAAAAATGACCATCAATCCTGCAAAAGTATTGGGAATTGACCGAGGCACTTTAAAACCAAACGCGTGGGCCGATGTCACCATCATCGATCCAGATGTTGAATGGACTATCGATCCAAATAAGTTTAAATCCAAAAGTAGAAACTGCCCCTATGCAGGTTGGAAAGTAAAAGGCCGAGCGGAAAAAGTATTCGTAGCTGGGGTGCTTAAACAAGATAAAAGCCCACTATAACTCTAAGCTTTTATTCCATGATTCCAATTAATCCATGACAGCGATCAAAAAATGATTGAAGCTGAAAACCTAACAAAAGAATTTTTCATTTCAGGAAGTGATACCCCTTTCAAAGCGGTTGATTCACTTACCTTCAAAATCGAAAAAGGCGAAGTCGTAGGTTTACTTGGACCAAATGGCGCAGGCAAAACAACCACCATGCGCATCTTGTGTACCCTTCTATCACCAACCTCGGGTACCGCTAAAATCGCTGGGTTTGATGTATCCAACCAACCCGATGATGTTCGAAAAAATCTTGGTTTCGTTTCCGCAGGTACTGGAATTTATGACCGATTAAGCCCTGAAGAACTTCTCCAATACCATGGCAGATTACATGGCGTAGATGATAAAACTATCAAAGAACGAACCGCAAACTTATTCGCTATATTAGGACTTGAAATGTACCGCCACAGGCTTGGTGCCAAATTAAGCACCGGTACCAGACAAAAAGTTTCCTTGGCTCGGGCACTCATCCACGATCCTCCGGTTTTAATTTTCGATGAACCCACCGCAGGGCTTGATCTCATCAGCACCCTTGGACTTCTCGACACCATCAAAGAACTAAAATCACTTGGTAAAACTGTTTTATATTCAAGCCATCATTGCTCTGAAGTTGAGAAAATATGCGACAAATCACTTATCCTCAAAGATGGTAAAATAATTTGGTTTGGCGACTGGAGAAACCAAGAACCTAATGCGCAAGGATTGGCAGAGTTCTTTCAAAAACTTTCGGGGTATACAACTCAACCCGAAACCATGTCAATTTAAAAACACTTCGCTTCTTAATGATTCATGGCACCCGAAATACCAACACGATAATATTCAGGCGACTGTGCCAGTTGAAACGCAAGGTCCACATCAGAAAGGTTAAACCATTTCCCAACCAAGCTTTCCCAAGGAAGATGTCTAGTTTGATTTAAAAAATCTAAAGCCTTCGCCAAATCTTCAGGTACATAATTATGAACTCCTACGATAGAAAGCAATTTTCGAACTACAATTTCCATAGGCAAACCAACAGGTGTGGAAGGAAATACCGAACCAACAAGAATTATTTTCCCTCCAATTCCAATACATTCAAATGCATTTTCAAAAGCAACAGGTGCACCAGTTAATTCAAATATGATATCAACACCTAAACCCTCAGTTAAATTAGAAACAACATCAGACAAGCCTGCTGGCAAAGTGCTTTGATCCGCACCAAATACACATGCTTTTAGTAATCGTTTTTCATTGGTGTCACAAACAATTACCAACTTTGCACCATAAAATTTTGCCATAGCGCAAGCGGTTACACCCAACATACCTGCACCCATGATTAGCACAACTTTTCCAGCCAAATTTCCAGCAACTCTAAATGCAGCAACATTAGTCGCAGTAGTACAATTTGCGGGGCAGACTACCTCCAAACTTAAACCTTCTGGAATTTTAAAAACTTTGGTTCCATGAACCAGAAGGATATATTCTGCTAAGCCGCCGACCCATGGATCTTCTGGATTATGCTTTTTATGCCCATATTTAAAATTAGAATCACACTTCTGCGGTTGCCCGCGTTTACAATAAATGCAATTGTCACAATTTGCTACAACGCTCCAAGTAACAAACGTACCTATTTCAAGATGATTACCTGAATAATCAATTCTTTTATTATTTGGCCCAAATGAAACTATTCTTCCTGCTATTTCATGCCCTAATACAGTAGGAACTTGAGCGCTCCTCCTACCAAGAAAAGTATGAACATCACTACCACAAATCGTACAACCTGCAACCTTAACCAGAATTTGATCCCCCACAGGATCCTTCAAATTAAAATTGCTAATTGCAAACGAAGAACTTTTTTTTTCAAACAAAGCTACCAGGCCGGAATCTGACATCATAAACCCCAAACCAATTAAAACAATTTAAGTAGTACTATCTCCAACTTTTTTTACAAAATAAATCCATGTAAAAACAACTAGAATACAACTAATAACGGATATCAAAGCAACCATATTAACAAACAAATTTAATATTGAAATTTGCTTCGAAACAAATGAATTAAAAATAATAACTCCAACATATCCTAAATAACCGATCGCATCGGCGAGGTACATAAGATAACCACAATTACCTTTTTCACGTGTCATCGCAAGTAACCGCTCAAAAATAGTTGTGTGAACAACAACATAAGGTAAATACAAACCGAGTCCAACTAATACCATAAACCAAAACCCACTTAAAGAATAAGCCTGTAATCCGATAACAGCAATTAAAGTTAAAATAAAACCAAGCAGGCAGATAAACAATCCTAAATAAAAAGCCTTCCTGTTATCCTTAACCAAAATCATCACACTGCTTGAAACTACAATTCCCAAAGTAACCCATAATTCAGAAATAGTAAAATTCTCTGGTTTCCTATCAAAACCTAAGCCTTTCCAAATCTCTGGGGCAAAGTCCGCTCTGATACTTCGAAGGATTGTAACTAAAAGATAAACAAAAATGATCAACGAAAGCCCAAGATAATATTTTGAAAAAAAACGCTTTCTATCATAAACAAACATAGGGGATCGTTCCGAACGAGCAACAATATCTACTGACATCGGTTGCGGTATCCTTGAAAGCATCCAAGTAAAAACCAAAAGAGGAATTACAAAAAAAGCTCCAGAAACAAATGGCATAAAATTTTCTGATACTCCATTTTGAAGCAAAAATGAACCTACTGATTTGCAAAAACCATCTGCTAAAATAAAACTTGCACACAAAAACCCTAGTAATGCTTCCGTAAACCTTCGCCCTTCCAAAAAACCCATAACTAACCCAAACACCATACCCAATGACAAACCATTGAAAAACAACATCATGCAATTCATCGGCACAGGTAAAAGAGCAAAAGCTAATAAAGAAATATGAGAAAACCCAATCAAAACAAGAATTCCAACAGCTCTGCCGTGGTAGGGCATTTCGGATATAAATTTGATACCAATAAATTTTGAAAAGGTGTAACCGAGAACCTGACTCGCAACTAATATTGTTTTAAAATCAAAACCAAAAAACTCTATTTCAGAAAAACCAGCAGCAGTAAAAGGTTTTCGAAACCCATACATACAGAAATATGTTCCAAATGCAGCAACTATTGCCCAAAGTGCAGAAAATAGATCCGCATTTTTTTTCATAATCAGATTAAAAAATCTCATTAATCAAATGTAACCATTAATTAGCAACCGAATCCTTATTTTTTCAAAAGTTAACATAAATTTCATATTAGTTATCAAAATCAACACAATTTTGTTTTTATGCTTGCCATTCATTTAAGAAAATAGAAACTAACTTAGTTTTTAATTTTATGCGGATAACAACTAATGTCATTAAAACAAAAAATAGGAATTGTTGGTGCTGGAATTGTTGGCTTATCACATGCCTGGAGTGCTGCTAAAAGAGGTCATTCCGTAACAGTTTATGAAAGAACTCCGAAAGCTTATGGTGCATCAATTCGAAATTTCGGGATGGTATGGCCTATCGGCTTACCACACGGAAAACTATATCAAATAGCATTAGAATCACGAGATTATTGGCTCGAATTGCAAAAGAAAGCAGGCATTTGGATTAACCCTTGTGGTTCAATGCATTTGGCACATGAAGAAGATGAATGGGAAGTATTGCAAGAATTCGCAAATATAGCGCCCAACCTTGGCTACGATTGCAATTTAGTAAACATTAATCAAATTATAAAAAAATGCCCATCAATTAACACCACAAAACTTAAAGGGGCACTCTGGAGCCCAACAGAATTGTGCCTAGATTCTCCAAATGCAATCAGTGCAATACCCCATTGGCTTAAAGAAACCTATGGGGTAAATTTCTTTTTTGATTCTTTGATAACGAAAATTCAACACCCAAACATTATTGACTCCAATGGAGAATCAAATTCCTTTGACCAAATATTTATTTGCACAGGCCATGACTTTCAAACCTTATATCCTTCTACCTTTAAATCTTCAGGTATCAAACAATGCAAATTACAAATGCTTAAAATTGGCTCCCAACCAAATGGTTGGTCAATGGGGCCTCACTTAGCAGGCGGGCTAACCATTCGCCATTATAAAAATTTCCAATCATGTAAATCACAATCAAAAGTGAAAGAACGCTACGCTCAAAGCTCACCAGATTTTGACAAATTTGGAATCCATGTAATGGCATCACAAAACCAATCAGGAGACATCATCACAGGAGACTCCCATGATTATGACCAACCAAACGACCCCTTCGCTAATGAAGAAATTGACAATTTAATCATTCAAGAAATTGAAAAAATGATACATTTACCAAGTAAGAAAATCAAAAATCGATGGTTGGGTTTATACGCCAAACATCATGACTTAATTCAATTCATTAATAGTCCTGAAAATGGCGTAACAATTGTAAATTCAACAAGTGGACTTGGAATGACACTTTCTTTTGGCTTAGCTGAAGCATTTTGGCGCGGAGAAGTATTAACCAAAAATCAACCAGGATAAATAATGAATAACAAAATCACTGCAATCATTTTTGATTGGGCTGGAACTATCATTGATCAAGGAAGTTGTGGCCCGATTCACGCATTTATTGATATATTTGCAACCAAAAGCATAAAAATCATAGGAGAACAAGTTCGAGGCCCAATGGGGATGAACAAAATTGCTCATATCAAAAACCTTACTGAGTTACCTGAAATTCAACATCAATGGGTTAAAAAACATGGGCACCCTCCTCAAGATAAAGATATTCAGGAATTATTCGGCTTGTTTGAAACAGCTTTAGAAAGGAACCTTTTACAGCATTCGAAATTAATTCCAGATGCTGCAAAAACAATTCAAGGTTGCAGAGAGAGAAATATAAAAATCGGAAGTACAACAGGTTATTCAAGATCTCAAATGAATATAATTATTCCAGAAGCAAAAAAACAAGGCTTATTTGTTGATTCTGTGGTTTGCTCCTCAGATGTACCAGAAGGAAGGCCATCGCCTTGGATGATATTTGAAGCAGCAAAACAACTTAAAGTTTATCCGCCTTCCACTTGGGTAAAAGTGGACGACACCTTGGTTGGAATTGAAGAAGGAAAAAATGCAGGGGCTTGGACTATTGGAGTAACTAAAACAGGAAATCTGGTCGGGCTTGGAGATTCCGAATTAATAACCACAACTCCTGATGAATTAAAAAAAAGAATTTCAAATGCTGAAAAACTTTTCCACCATATTGGCACAGATTTTATTATTTCAAGCATCGCGGATATAATGCCTGTGCTTAAAGAAATTGAAGAAAGAATGAAATACGGTGACCTCCCTAAACGGTTATCTCCAATAAACTGAAACTAACTCCCGATATTTTTATTTGCCATTTCATTTACAACACCATAGGATTCAATGATGTAGGTGTCTGATCGTTTGCTGCGATCAGAAGAATAGGGAAAACGGTTTAAATCCGTTGCGGGGCCGCCGCTGTAATCGGTGTATGGTTATCACAAAAGCCACTGTGAAAACGGGAAGGCTGATAATCACAGGGAACATTAGTTTCTTAATACCGAAAGCCAGAAGACCTGCCTACAAATTCCAAGCCATTTGCTGCGGACGCAGGCAAAGAGCACAAAAGAAATAACTACCACATTGGTAGCCGTATTTTTTTTATATGTTGCGTCCTTTAAACTTTTGCAAAAGGTTTGGATGCATCATGATAAATAAAAAATTGAATCTTTCAAATAAAGCTTTCACCCTCATTGAACTTCTTGTTGTTATTGCAATCATTGCAGTTTTGATTGGCCTTTTACTTCCAGCAGTCCAAAAAGTTAGGGAAGCTGCCACTAGAATTCAATGTTCCAACAATGTTAAACAACTCACTCTTGCAGTAATGAATTATGAAAACACCTTTCAAGTTTTACCTTTAAGCTATTCAACCCCAAGCCCTTCAAACTGGCCTTATTCCACCAACTACTGGTTTGGCTTGGCTGACCCTTCCAACAAAGTGGATACAGCAAACGGAATATTAACTTCCTTCTACGAAAACAGCACAAAAGTAACCCAATGCCCAGGCCTCGATAAAAGCAACATAAAATCCCCATACACAACTACAACCGGAGAATATGCAACAGGGGGTTATGGCTACAACCGTTGCTTAGGGATCACCTACTGGAATGCTGGGAACTGGACTAACCCTGTATTCATGAAACGACGAATTACCGAATTCCAATCCACATCCACAACTTTTATGTTTTCAGATTCAGCTTTGATTTCGACCTATTCAAACCCTATTGAAGCGCAGGAATCTTACAGCCTTGCTGCCCCATTTGCTACTTATAATGGTTCAACACCCCAACCTACCACACACTTTAGGCACTCAGGCGACACCGCAACAGTTTCATTTTTAGATGGGCATATAGAAACTCGTACTGCGGTCCCCTTTGCTACCCCTGCAACATGGAATGCAACATCTGTGGCTTTGGCACAAAAATTAAAAATTGGGTATCTATCTGATACAAACATGGCTTACGATGGTAAATAATTAATCTGTGCTTCCATTCATAAGATTTTTCTATATTTTTTCCTATGAAGCATTATTTATCCGAACGAAAGAATATTTAAATCATGCCAATGCGAAGCATGTTAAAATCCAAAATCCATCGAGCCAAAGTAACACAGGCAGATTTGGAATATGAAGGCAGCATAACCTTGGATGCCACCCTCCTTAAACTCGCAGACATTCTTCCAAATGAAGAAGTCCATATCTGGAATGTAACTCGAGGTACCAGATTTCGAACTTACGCAATGCTTGGCGAAGAAAACTCTGGCGTTGTTTGCGTTAATGGAGCTGCAGCCCACCTTGCATCAGCAGGTGATCTAATTATTATTGCAAGTTACTCCCTGATAACCGATGGGGAATTGATTCCACCACCCAAAATTGTTTTTGTTGATTCCACCAACAAACCAAAGAGAATAGGGCAAAGCGAAACACCAGGCCCTAGTTCCCCTAAAAACTAATCCCAAACCTATTTCTTGATCATTACTATTTTGCATTCATTGCTGTATATCGATGCGTAGGAACAGGCCTTCCAGGTTTAAAACTTTGCGTTTTACCTAAAACTGTTTTGGCATTTATAGAACTACAAACTTTACCAACTATTTCACCAACTAACTTTTCAAGAATAACAGGGTCCAGTGCAACACGTGCATTAATGATTAAATCAAATTGATTGATTTTAGTGTTGGAGGAAAGTGATAGTTCAGGCATTGTTCCATTGGATACTAGATTGGCAACTCCAAATGCTCCATCCGCCAAGCCGATAGCTTTTAAATGTGCAACTTCTGCATTATGGCTAACCAATTCTTTTCTTAATTTTTCAATAACATCAAGAAGAATAGCATCAACATCAAGAGGTATATCAGATTGAAGTTGCAGAGTACTGTTTAACCAGCCAAGTTCTGCTTCACCTTCGGCATAAATATCGTAATCAATTTCTAATATCTTTCGCCCAAAGCCTCCTTTTTGATCCAGCAACACTGCAAGCTCTTCAATGCCTGTACCAATCTTTGCAGAGATTTTTAAAACAGGTACACCCGGAAACTTCTGAGCCACAAGCGCTAGTAATTCATTTAACTGGGTAGGATTTAATTCATCAATCCGATTAATAACAATCGCATCAGCTTCTTCAAGTTGTTTGATAAATATATATGCGGCCTTGGGTGAAAATCCACTGCCCACTTCATCTTTTAAAATTTTAATTCCATGACTTGGTTTAAAAATCACAGGGTAAGGAGCTACATCAAAACGATTGCCATACAAATCTTTTAACGGCTGAACAACAGTGGCAACGAGATCGGTGCAGGAGCCCACGGGTTCAGCAATAATCACATCAGGACGATTATTTTCTTCAAGAGAACCAATACGATCAACAAGCTCATCAAATTTGCAACAAAAACAAGCTCCCGCAACTTCTTCTACAGTTAACCCTTGCGATCTCAAGCTATTAGTATCAACCAAATTTACAGCCTGATCATTAGTGACTAATGCAACATTCAAGCCTTTAGATTTATAATGGGCTGCAAGTTTAGACATCGTGGTGGTTTTTCCAGCACCAAGAAATCCACCCAACATTACAAATTGAATTCGCTTCATTAAAAACCTCAAAAAAAATTACGATTTAAATGAGCCATGCAGTTTATACAAACCGCCACCAAGAACAGCCCCAACAGAAGGAGCAAGAATATAAATGGTAAAAAAACCGCCTCTTGGGCCAGGAATCGCAATACTTCCCCATCCAAAAAAATAAGAGACCAATCGTGGACCAAAATCACGCGCCGGATTAAAACAAGCTTGTGTTAAAGGAGCAATTACTGAGATTAAAACCGCCACTGTTAAACCAATAAAAAGAGGCGCCAGATTTGATTCTGGTGCTTTACTGTTGGATGAGTCAGTTAAAGCAAATATGACACACGCAAGAATCATCGTCCCGAGAAGTTCTGCTAAAAAAGCATTAAAATGAGAAACTTTAGAATCAAATGCTATGCGTTTTGAAGGGTCATACAACCCTTCAGAATTTGAAAGAGGCCCAGGGTTAGGGAAATATTCTCCATAGCACATTGCAGTAAGTTCACTACCAGCTTCACCACGAACAATGCCCCGTTCAATTTCCCTTTGTAAAATGTAAGGTTGATAAATGACAAACAGTAAAAAAGCAGCAACCATTGCACCTAAAACTTGGCTGGTTACATATGGAAATACTTTACGAAAAGGGAACATTCCCCAAAAAGCAAAAGCTAATGTCATTGCAGGGTTCAAATGGGCACCACTAATATGATTAGTACAATAAATCGCAAGTGTAACCCCAATGCCCCATACAATAGCAACTTGCCAAAGGCCAGATTGAGAACCAGTTAGAACTGCACTATGAACAACCCCACACCCAATAAACACAAGTAAAAAAGTCCCCAAGGCTTCCGCAAAACAACAAGAGAACAATCCAGATTCATTTTTTTTGTCCAATTTACGTACCCTTATGAACAACATTTCTTGGAAATTTTAGAGAACTCAAGCCTGCAACAACCTAGATCCAAATGGCCTGTAGAACCTGAAACACCCAAACCTGACTGCAATTCGTAATAAATAAACCGCCCCATGCGATTAGATTTTACCAAACCAGCATTCCTTAAAATCGAAAGATGGTGAGAAACCTTTACCATATGCTTCCCAAGGCAAGAAGCCAATTCTCCAACATTGCGCGATTTTTCACTTAAACATTCAATAATCCGCAACCTCTGCGGATCCGAAAGCAACGCGAGCATATGAGAACAGTGAACAGGTTTAATATCAAGCAACCCAACTCTCCAAAAAATTGATACTTAACACTTACATAAGACTATCATTTAGTAATTTAATTTCACTAACAAATATGTCTACTAAATTTAATAATTTTAACTAAGCTCAGATGCTTCTTATAACAGCCAAATTGCTGTATATTATAGTGGTGGTCCTGTGCTTCACTAGGAATATTTTTCAACATGCGCTTTACCAAAGGTTTTACATTAATCGAACTTCTTGTCGTCATTGCAATCATTGCAATACTGATTGGGTTACTTTTACCTGCGGTACAAAAAGTAAGAGAAGCTGCTGCCAGAATTTCAGGTAGTAATAATTTAAAACAACTTGGAATGGCTACACTTAATTTTGAGTCATCAAATGGGCATATTCCTAATAGCGGCGGTTATGATTACAGCCTGCCAAACAATTCTATCCCTTACACAACACCTAATGCATTCACAACCATTCCCGGTTACGGACAATTTCGCCCCCGTTGGGGAGACCCAAACAAACAAGCAAACAAACAATTAGGATCTACTTTTTACTCTCTTTTACCTTACTTAGAACATGAATCCCTTTTCAGAGATCCAATCGCCTGCTTCAAAACAGCCGTAAAAACTTTTTATATGCCCATGAGAAGATCCCCCCTTCCACAGGTTGTTCCTACAAACGATTCAGTTTATCCAGGGTATTCCTATAACGATGGAGGGCAGGGGGCGAACGCTCGAACTGATTATGCAGCAAATGATCAGGTTTTTTTCACCACCTATGCAGGTTGGGGCAAAGTATCATCTTTAACCGGCATCCTTGATGGAACCTCTAATACCATTTTCTTTGGTGAAAAAGCCTTGGCACAATCAGCTTATAACTCTGGATCATGGTATTGGGATGAACCTTTCATCATGGGAGGTACCGGTGGGACCGGCAGATGTGGTTCCGAACTTTATTCTGACTCACAATTAAACACTTTCCCTGATAGAGTTTCAGGAACAGGGTGGTCTGTTGCAAATACCGGGGAATCATGCGGAGGCGGAAATTGGGGAAACACAAGTTTTTCAGGAGGGCCACAATTTACGTTCGGCGATGGCAGTGTTCGCACCATTAACTACAACACCCCCTCACCCAAAATCCAATTATTGATACGCCCAACAGATGGGCAGCCTATATTATTGGATTAACAAGACACCAAAATGTTTAATTATAAAATATTATTTACAATAGCAGTTGTTTTTTTCATAACAGCTTGCAACCAAGATAAACCAAAGCTAGTTAAGGTTAACGGGAAAATTACATATAATGGGCAACCTCTTACTGCTGGAAGTATTAACTTTCATCCTGCTTCAACAAATACATTTACCAAAGACAATCCAAGCAGCATCCTGCAAGAAGATGGTTCATTTAACATGAAAACCTTTCCCTATGGTGATGGCGTTTCACCAGGTGAATACAAAATAACCTTAGCACCTCAACTAGCTTCCAGAATCTCATTACCAAACTTAGCATACCCAGAAAAAACTAATGTTAAGATCATGGTTCCAGAAATAGGACTTGAAAATTTCATCCTTGAAATTGGATCTTTAAAAATCAAATAAATTCAAATACAATCCCAAAGGTTTTGGTTTTCAATGCTTGATAAAGCCTTAAGAAAAATTATAGACCCCGCATTAAATCCGGTTGCAACCATATTGGTAAAAACTGGTTTTAATGCTAATAGCATAACAATAATCGGGTTTTTAATCGGAGTTGTTGGCTGGATAGCTTTAGCAATGAATCTTTATTATTTAGCACTAGGAATGATTATTTTAAATCGAATTTTTGATGGATTAGACGGATTAATAGCACAAAAAACAACGAAAACAGAAATAGGTGGATACCTAGATATTGTTTTCGATTTCTTATTTTATTCTGGAGTGCCCTTCTTTTTTGCAATCGGAAAACCTGAAATTGGATTACCAGCATCATTTTTAATATTTAGTTTTATTGGAACAGGAAGTTCATTTCTTGCATACTCTGCAATAGCTGCAAAACATAAAACTACAAATGAAAAATACAAAAACAAAGCGATATATTATTTGGGTGGAATAACCGAAGGGACAGAAACAATTACCTTTTTCTTGTTTATTTGCTTAAAACCAGATAAATTCACAGAAGCAGCTTGGATATTCGGAGGTTTATGTTGGATAACAACTTTCACTAGAATCTACACAGCATTTATAGATTTCAAAAACCTGAAAACCACCTAATCATCAAATAGAGCAAAACATTAAATGACAAATATTCTTATGAATAACAGAAGAACCTTTTTAGCCTCACTAGCATACCTAAGCAGTAATTTACTACCAAGCTGTAACGAAAAAATTAAAAGAGAAGGACCTTACTCTGGAAAAGAAATCAACATTTTTGTTTATGCTGGGGGGCATGAACAAACCATGCGAGAAATTTTTGTCCCAAAATTCGAGAAAATCACAGGAGCAAAAGTAAACCTTCATCCAGGTTGGTGGGAAGGGTTAGCTAAATTAAAAACCGCACCGGCTAATAATCCGCCATTTGACCTCATGATTTGCGATGCTACTCAAGGTTACCCAGCGATTAGAGAAGGGCTTTTTGCAAAACTTAATCTTAATAATATTCCTAATCACAAAAACCTATACGAACCAACAATTAATAATTGGGTTTTCAAAGAAGGGTATGGTTTAACATATCCAGATTCAGTAATGACACTTGCCTACAACAAAAATCTAGTGGCGGAAGAACCATCTAAATGGGAAGACCTAATTAAACCAAATCTAAAAAACAAAATAGGCTTTTACAGTTCCTTTTATCTTTCGTTATTTACCTTCGCATGCATGAAAGCAGGATCTGAAAATCGACATGGTACCGCACACGAAATGATAAACAACAATTTAGACGAAGTTCTTCGCTTTGCCCGGAGTTACCGAGATAATGTAAAATTATGGTGGCCTACATCTAACGACATGATACTAGCGTTAGCAAATAAAGATATCACCGCAGGCAACATGCATAGCCCGGAATACATAAAAGCAATACGAGAAAAAAACTCATTAGGAGCAAATGTTCCCCTTAACGACAGAGCATTTGTTCAAGTTTTCTGGTCTATTCCCGCAGAATCTAAAAATAAAGAATTAGCTGAAATAGCAATAAACGAACTTTTTTCAGATGAAATCCAACTCGAATTCTGCCGCAGAGGGTCCGCAACTTCCATTCTCGCAGTAGCAGAAACCATAGCAATTGAAGATTCTTTCTGGAAAAGCATTTATCCTCATACAAAAGAACAATTTAACTCACTCCAATATTATCCTTACGATACATATTCAAAAAATTGGAAAGAAATATCTGAAACCTGGGATCGCACAATTTTGCGAAAAGGTTAATCAAAAAATGGAAAATAAAATTAAACTTGAGAATCTCACTTATTACTACAAAGATAAAAAAGCAGTAGACAATATATCTTTATCTTTGCATTCTGGGAAATTTCTTACAATTTTAGGCCCATCAGGGTGTGGGAAAACAACAGTTTTAAAACTCATAGGTGGTTATCTTTCCCCATCAAAAGGATGTATTTTTATTGATAACACTGATATCACTTTAACGGGCGCTTGTTCCAGAAAAATAGGAATGGTATTCCAAAATTACGCATTATTTCCACATCTTAGCGCACGAAAAAACATTTCATTTCCACTTGAAATAAGAAAACTCCCAAAAAACGAATGTGAAAAAAAAGTAAATGCTATCAGTGAATTAATAGGACTAACCCAAAAAGAAATAGAACGAAAACCTTCTGAACTTTCAGGGGGCCAACAACAAAGGGTAGCTCTCGCCCGAGCTTTAGTTTTTGACCCTCATTTACTTCTTTTAGATGAACCACTTGCGAATCTGGATAAAACATTAAGAACAAAGCTTCGTAGTGAAATTCGAAGATTACAAAAAGAAATTAATATCACAACAATTATGGTTACGCATGACCACGAAGAGGCGATATCAAACTCAGACCTTATCGGTGTTATGGATCAAGGTAAACTAATGGAAGTTAATGATCCCAAAATCATTTACGACAATCCTCAATCAGTTTTTGTCGCTAATTTTCTTGGTGAAACAAATATAATTCCAGCTAATTTCTTCAATATCTCAAAAAACGGAATGGCTCATATCAGGCCAGAGAAAATAAAAATTGAAAATCAAGCTAATGAATGTAATTGGAAAAAAAACGGAATTATTACTGGTATTACATTTATGGGAACTGACTTCCTGATCGATTTAAAAACAATGGAAGGCGTTCATTTTAAAATTCTAACGAGAGATCCACCTTCATTTCGTGTCGATTCAATTATTACTATGGGACTTAATATTGAATCGGTCTGGTTGATTCCTAACAACCTTAAAGACGTATAATGAACAAAAAATTTATACCATTCATGTTTATAATTCCCGCATTAACTCTAATAATACTGACGATTATTGCACCACTATTTTTAATGATTCGAGTCAGTTTATTTAAACCACCAGACGGAACAGGATTTTATATACCAGATACATTTTCGCTTCAAAATTATCAATCAGTTTTCGACACATATGGGATAAGAATCATAATTAATACTATTATTTTTGCATTAGAAGTTTCGTTCTTTTCAATATTATTTGGTTTTGGTTTCGCTATATTAATGAAAGAATTATCAAATATTTGGCGAATCATTAGTTTCATCTGTTTACTTCTACCAAAATTTATTAGCCCATTAATAATTGTTTTTGGTTTACAACGATTACTTGGCAGTCATGGCATGATCAATGAATCATTAATTTCAATACATTTAATCAATGAACCTCTAGATCTAATTAGAAATCATTTTGGCGCATTAATTGAAGAAATTTATTTAACTATTCCTTTCGTAACATTATTTTTATTTTACCAATTAAACTCTATTGATAAAGAAACCCATAATGCCGCTACAGGATTAGGCGCAAGTCCTTATCAAGTTTTCAGAAAAATCACATTACCAATGTGTTACCCTGGAATCTTAATCATCTGGCAACTTTCCATAGCATGGAATTTAGGTTCTTTTTTAGGCCCTTTATTTTTAGGTAACCCATCAAATATAACTATTTCTTGCGAAATTTATCACCAAGCTTTTGAAATAGGAAATTGGCCCCTAGCAGCAACATGGGGAGTATTAATGACTGCGATCATAATTGCATTTCTTTGGCTACCAAAATTAACAATTTCATTTATGTTTACAGAGAACTCAAAATGAAAAAAACTTTTGTCAGAATTTTACTTTTAAGCATTTTAGTTTTTTTGATTTTACCAATCATAATAAGTTTAAGTATTGCGTTTTCACCCGATTCATTTTTAACCATCCCAACCAGCAACTGGACTTCCAAATGGTTCTATGATGTCTTTTACCAAACCCGTTGGACCGAAGCTTTTTTACGAAGTTTAATAATGGCAACACTTTCTACATTCCTAGGTTTATCGTTAGGAATGCCATTAGCTTACTCAATGACAAGGTTAAACATTCCTTTGAAAGAAATAATCCATGGAAGCATTTTGCTTCCCTTAATAATACCACCCGTAATTATAGGAATGGGAGCACTTCCGGTGTTTTACGCAATGCGACTTAACGGCACAATATTCGAAATAGTTATAATGCACAGTTGCTTGATTTTACCAATCATATATTTAATTCTAAAAAACAAAATCCAGAATATAAACCCGGAAATAGAAAATGTCGCAATGGGGCTTGGTGCTGGAATTTTCGAAACCTTATGGTTCATCACTTTGCCATTATTATTTCCAGCAATTGCAATATCTGGAATTTGTGGATTTGGAATTTCAATCAATGAAACAATGGTAGCAATATTTATGGCAGGGCCAACAAACGAAACAATCTCAACAATAACTTGGTCACAATTAAAAGAAGCACCTACCCCACTAATAGCCGTAACATCAATAATTAACTTAATTATTATTCTGATTGGAGTAGGATCAATTAAAATAGCATCAACAAAGTCTTCAAGAAGGAATAACTGAAAACAAAAGACATTAAAAATTATTCAAATAATAAACAAATAAAAAAAAGGAAATAAATATCAAGACTACTTATCAACAGAGGCTTTTTTCTGGTATTCGGATTTCAAATAAATCGGATCCAGTAATTTATCTTTAGATTGCCTAGCTCTAATTGGATCATTTTTTACTTTGTCGAACAAAATAGAAAGATGGTAAAGTGCTTTTGCATGCTCATCGGTATCTTGGTTATAAAGAGTATCAACAATTAAAAAAGCCCAAAAAGCTTGAGACTCTTGATTCTTTTTGAGGTAAAATTCACCAAGTAAATTAAAAGCTTTACTTCTAGTAAACACCTCATCACTTGAATCAATAACTTTGTTTAAATCAACTTCTACAGTATTTAATTGATCATTTAGCAAATTAGCTTGGGTTTTCACAAGAAGCACTTGAACCCGCCTTGGATCACCTTCTAAAATCAAGGAATCAACTTCTTTTAATTTTGCTTCAGCTTCAGCCATACGATTAGTCCGCATCAGCAATTTTAGCACTAAAAAATCAGAATCAGTTTTAATTTCTTTAGGGACGCCTGGGAGTTTACCTATTCCTTGATACAACTTTAATGCGGCATCAAAATCGCCTTTAATTTCTTGCAATTCTGCTTCAATTTTGAATGAACTTAAAGTCATCCAAGAATCTGGATTGTCAATTCGAACGCCAGTTAAAGACTTAATTGCATCTGGTAAAATATCAGGTTTTAATTTAGCTAAATCAGCTTTTACCTTTGCAATTCGATAATTAAGATATTTTGAAAGCCTTATATCAGACTTAATTTTTGGTAATAATTCTGATACATCTTTAATTGATTCTTCATAAAGCTTTATTCGATCAGCTTCTTTAGTAGTTGCAAGATTAGCCCTAACCTCTTTCCCTAAAGCACTTTTTAATTCGATAGAACCAATTACAGTACTTGAATAATTGACATTTATAATATCTACTGAAGGAATAAGCTTAGGAGTTGGTTCTTTTTGGATTTTAATTGTCAGACCTTTAACACTATCACCGGTAATTAAACCATTTATCTCATTTTCCCCTTTTTTAGTTTTATCGATATACCTCACAGAATCCTGCGCCAAAACAGAAAACACAAAAACCATCATAAAACCGCATCCAACGAAAAGCCTAGCACAATTTCTTAACATTATTTCTTATCTCCCGTCTTGGGTGCTGAATTACCAGCATCAGATTTTGTTCCAGAAGCAGCACGTTTTGCTTTTAATGCTTCGTAAGCTTCTTTAAGCTTATTTTCACTGAAAAACAAATCATTAAACCGTTTTTTTGAATCAATACTTCCAAAATCAGGCTGCGATGATTCAAGTTTTTCAATCAAACCAGCAGCATCAGATAAACCCTTAGCAATTTTTACAGTATCTTCTGATTTTTCACCATATTTATAAAGCCCGTAAACCATGTGGTAGTAAGCTTCCAAATATTTTTCCTTGATTTGGTTATCACTCGATTTACCGACTAAAGCCTTGACAATTTGGCTTGCCATCGAAGAGGAAACACTATACTTCTCTTGGGATTCAACTAATTTTACTTTTTCCAATAAAGAATCAATATCTTTATTTCCCCAACCCGGCGCTTGTTTAGTACCTATGATTTCATCGATTAATTTGTTAGCTTCATCAAACTTTTTTAAATACCGCAATTCTCGAGCCTGCTGAAGCTGAATGCCCTTGTAAATAGAAACAGCTTTTGTGTCGTTAGAATCTTTAGGTTTTTCAGCTTTTTTAAGAAGATCCAAAGCTTTCTCATTCAACCCCATGGTTGAATAATTAATTGAAATAAGCCTTACGAGATCGTTGGTTATAGCCTTCTTTTTAGAGGAATCTTCTTTCGTTACATCATCAAGAATAGTAGTAAATCCTTTGACAGCAGTTTCGAGAGCCTTGGCATCGCCTTTTTTACGAAGATCTTTAATTTGTTCACCAATCAGAGAGTTCAGTTGCAATAAAACAACATTTGCAGTTCCAGAAGCTTCTGCATCAGAGGATAAATACTGAAGTGCTTTAACAACTTTACGGGCTTTTTCTATATCCCCAATTGAGATATTCGCCTGTAAAGCCATACCAAACAATGCAGAACCAAGCTGCAAATTCTGTTTTATTTCAGGTGTCTTACCTTCACTTGCTTTTTGAACCAAAGGATCTAATAATGCTGACACATCGGCAAGTTTTGATTGATTAAAACTAGTATTTGCAATCCCATAAAGAGCAAATAATTTTAAATTTTCAATATTATTAACAATTGCTTTTCGAATCTCATCATCCTTAGATTGATCCATATCAAGCCGGTTGCTTGGCTTTGATAATTCGACAGACAAGTAATCAGAAAGTTTTTGCAAGTCTACGTAACGTTTTGCTAAATAATATTCACCACCGAGTTTAGCTTTAGCAATAAAATATACTTTAATCACCGATGGCTCAGAACCTTCAGAAGGAAACTGAATAGCTTCAAACGCCTTAATTGCTTTTGCTCTAAATTTCCCATCTTTAGTTTCTCCTTCAGCAGCAAGCGCAGCGTTACCAAGCTCATACATACAAAAAGGAAAACCTTGATAAGTAGGATTTACTTGTTCAAGAGTTGCGACCGCATCTGAATATTTTTTATCCTTAACCATAAACATCGCAAGTTGATGGCGAGCATTATCACCAGGTGTATCACTAGGCCAACGCTCCATCATCATTTTGCCAAACAAAGCCATATCGCTTTGGGCAGACTTAATTTTATCTTCAGTAGCACCTGATTTTTCTAATTCAGCAAGTTTTTGACTATAGGCCCCTAAAGTATAAAGGGAAGCTGTTGCAGCTTGAGAAGATCTTGGATCATCAATTACAAACTGCTTACCCACTGCAATTGCTTCATCAAATTGCTTTTCATTAAAATAATAAAACGCAAGCATTGCTCGAGCATTATTAACTTCATATTGATTAGTACCCGAACCCTTTTTCATGGTTTCTTTGGCTTCTTTTGTTTCAAGCCCTTGCTTAAGTGAAGCAATCACAGTTTCAGCATGCCCTTTTCTTTTCTTTTCTAAATCATCAGGACTGCTGTTTTTACCTTCTTCTGCAACAATCTGGGAAATCTCATATTGGGCTCGGGTAAAGCAATCTTCAAACGATTTCAAATCAGAAACTTTTTTCGTAAAAGCACCTTGCTCCTTCATAAGACTAATCTTTAAATTTCTAGCCTCATCTGTATACTCATTTTCAGCCTGCTCAATTTCAGTTAATTGTTTACGAGCAAGTGTAAGCAACTCAGCTTTTCTTTGAGGATTAGTAGCAACCGCTTTACCGCGATATTGTTCAATATAACTTTTCGCAAGCAACATTCGAATACCATAACCCTCCGGTGTTTTCACATACGCTTTATAATCATCAAGCCATTTATTACCATTTGTTTGAATAATTTTATCGACATCTTTTTCAGTAGGATCAGGTGCATCCTTAATAACTTGCAAAAAGAAATATCGTGCTAATCGTTTAGCATCATTGGCAGCTTTGTTGGTAGGGGAAACAGTAAGAATTTCAATTAATTTAGGCCTAGCTTTTTTGGGTTCACCATTCTCCATCAAAAAAAGAGCGATCCAAGCTTTAGCCTTCCAACTTTGGGGATCAGAATCCCCACGATCAGCCAACTTTTCCATCGCTTTAATTGCTTCAGTAATGGTGTTACCTCTTAAAACTCTATCTTTATCTTTACCTGTATCAATAATTGATTTAGCCTCATCATAAAAAGACAGAGCTACATCCATTTCACCCAGTGATATTTTATCTGCCAAAGATTTTGCTTCTGCAAGTTCCGCAGGTGTCATACCTGTAATAGTGGCAACTTTATCTTGCATTTCTTTGATTGCGCTTTTCATTTGCAACCTTGAATCAAGAATCAAAGCTTTTGCTTCATTGCCTTTTGCAACTTTTTCCTCATTAGATCGAAGAGATGAAATTTCAGAAATCTTGGTTTTAGCCATCTGAATAGATAAATTTGCAAGATCTAATTTAGCCTCTGAAACCCTAGCACTCTTTGGATTTGCATTAATAAAATTCTTAATTTCAAGCATTACACCAAGATATAATTTCTGCCTACGAACCTTATCTGGCTCTGCGATTGCTTTTGATAACTGAGTTCTAGCAATTTCAAGAGGAATGTTTGCTTTTAACTCTTTTGAAGCAATTTTATCAAGGATCTTTAGATAATCCAAAGCAAGATCAACATCTCCACGCTTCCTTAATCCATCAACAAAATCTAAATCAATTCGCTCTTTTACCGTTTGGGCAAAAACTAGAATAGGTGTAACTAATATTAGACAAAGCAAAATCGCAACAATTCTTTTCATGACAAACTAACCCATACTTAAAAGGTAAAAACAGAACAGCATTTCCATAAGACATCAGCAGTTATATTTTATTATTTCAAAAGTAAGCCCATTGGCATAGCAAAAACCGTAAAATCGGGTACAAACTTTATTTCTTTTTCAAGTTATTATCAGCGGATAGGGCTATGCCCAAATAACCAAAAGACTTTTCTGGTTCAGAAGTTTTCAACAAAGCCTCCTTAAACCAAGGGGATTTTTTTGAATTTATTCCAATATGCTGGTAAGCCATTGCTTTACTTAAAGAAGCATTTTCCATTTTATTCGCATCTTCGAGGGTTGCAGAAGTAAAATCATCTTTAACGAGAAATGAAGCAAGTAAAAATTTGGATTTAATCAGTTTGTAATCTTTCATAGCCTGTGGAACTTTATCTGCAGCTTTAAACCAAGATTCGGAAGAAATCTTTAAGCTTTGAGAAATAGCTGCTAGCACCAGGTAGGATTGAACACAGTCAACATTGGGCATCACCCCCTCACTAACAACACGATTCAATTCATCTTTAAGAATTGAAACATCTTTGCCAAGAACTGATGCAAGAAACGAAACCTTGGTTAAGCAATTTAAACGAAGAACCGCACCATAGTTTTTGAAATTTGACGACCCTATGAAAGTTTCCAATTTGTCATTAATCAAATCAACACACAGCAAGCAGAATATATCAGCTTCATTGTTAGAATCTTTAGGAAAAACAAAGGGCAAAGGTTTATCTTTTTCTGCGACTGTAAAAAATGCAGCAGCAAAAGGAGAAACAGGGGTAGTTGGAGCAGAAGTGTACCGGGTTCGGATAGATTCCAAGATTTGCTTTGAAGCATCGATTTTTTGAGCTTTAAACAACTCCATACCCACCACAGCTAAAAAATCAGAGTGATCGTCAATTTTTTTATCTTTAGAAACAGCAGAACCAGAAAGAACTTGCGAAGCAAACGCAAGTGCACGATCTGTTTCACCGCTGGCAATAAATGAAGAGGTAGCCTCTTTTAATGCAAGGAGTTTAATCTCAGGAATGGTAAAAGACTCGAACGGTTGCTTTAAAAATTTCTGAACTTCATCCCATTTTAATTTTTTATTATCCCGAACATCATCCTTACCACCACCCAATTCAACAATGGATCTGGATAATTCCAGTAATGCAAAATCTTTTTCAAACAAAGAGCTAGCTTTATCTAAAGAAGCTAAAGCAGATTGAAGAGTTTTTTTTATTTTTGAGGCAGGTATATCAGGATTTTCTGTCAAGCGATAAGAGGCAATACCAGCAAGGAGAACAGCCTTGATTTCACCAGCAAAATTAGCAAGGTCGCCACTTTTAATACTTAGTTCGATTTTGGCAATTTGTGCATCCCCGTTAACTTTGCCCTGATAGGAGCTATAATAATAGTATCCTAATAATCCTGAAACAAGAACAACTAAAACCATTACAGTGCGTTTAATTTTTTCAGCACGCGTTAAAGGCTCATACTCTTCGACAATAGCACCTGCTTCGAGCAAGGCATCACGGGAAACGGTATCCATGGTGGAATTCCATGTACCTTCAAGTTCTGGCTCTTCTTTTCGTAAAGCACCAGAAGGCCGTTTGTCAGGTTGTTTTTTCCAATCTGGGCCAGTTTTTTTTACAACTACTGGCATAGGAACCTTAAGTATTCTCCTACAGCCTGGGCAGGGCGCCTGCTTTCCACCTAAATCTATAGGGAAGGAAACTTTTTCATCACAAAAAGTACATTCAAACTGAATAAATTGAGGAGCTACTTCTTCTTCTTGTTTAGTTTCTTCAAGAGCTAATGCCGCCATCGCTTCGATATCTTGTTCCGCCTGACTTTTGGTTTTAACCGAAGCTATGGAAGGGGGAGTTTCGGGTTTTATGCTGCCTGCTGGTAATGCAGGTACGATTAAAGGGACTTTGCAATTTGGACAAGGAATAGTTTTACCTGCAAATTTATCAGCAGCTTTAAACTTTTTTTTGCAAGCATTACAAGAAAACTGGACAGGCATGTGCAACAATCCTCGTAAATCAACCTAAACAATAAAGCTGAGACTAAGATAAATAATTATCTAATGACAGGAAGAGCAAATTTCTTTTCATTGGTGCCAAGCCCTTTTTCCACTATCAAGTTTCCACTTTGAGCTTCTTCAATTTCCCATTTTTCAACTTCTTCAAGAAGAGCATCCACCATCTCGCTTTCGAGAACATGTCGAACAATTTCGCCTCTTTTAAAGATGACGCCTTTACCCTTACCAGCTGCAATACCTAAATCTGCTTCCCGAGCTTCTCCAGGCCCATTAACAATACAGCCAAGGATACTAATTTTAATCGGAGTCGTTTTACCTGCGAGTCGTTTTTCAACTTGAGCGATAATTCCTTCAAGATCAATTTCAAGGCGGCCACAAGTAGGACATGCGATAAGTTCAGGTTTTCGGACCCGCCTTTGGGTCGCTTGAAGAATATCAAACGCTGCTTGAATTTCTGGAACAGGATCGCCCAATAAACTAATCCGAATGGTATCCCCTATACCATCAAGCAACAATGGAGCCAATCCACAGGCAGATTTAGTAACAGCATAGGGCGGTTTGCCAGCTTCGGTTATGCCAATGTGAGTTGGATAATCGGCTTGTTTTGCAAACAGGCGATAGGCCTCAACAGCCGTTAGAACATCGCTTGATTTTAAAGAAACAATAATATTTTTCACACCTTCAGATTCAGCTATTTCAAGATATCGAAGCGCACTTTCAACCATCGCAGGAGGGCAGGGGAACCCGTATTTTTCAATAAGTTCTTTTTCCAAACTTCCTGCATTAACACCAATACGAATGGGTAAACCTTTATCCTTGGCTTTTCTAAGGACTTGCCTATATCGATCATAACCACCAATATTACCCGGATTAATACGGATTTTATCAATTGGATGATCCATGGCCTGAAGTGCCATTTTGTAATCAAAATGAATATCACAGATCAGAGGAATACCAATCTTTTTTCGAATCTCCCCCAAAGCATGAGCATCCTCAGCCTTAGGAACAGTAACTCGAATTAATTCACAACCAGCTTCTTCAAGGGCATGAATTTGCTTAATTACTTCTTCCACAAAGTGAGTATCGGGAGTGGTCATCGATTGAACGAGAATCGGATTATTACCACCAATCACACGATTCCCAATCATTACTTCACGAGTTTTATGCCTAGTAAAAGGGTGCTTATAAGACATATGAATGGAGTCCTTTCAGTAAGGAAAAAGCCGTGGATCTTCCATGGCTTGAAGTATATACGAAAATAAACATCATCCCAAACACAAACATAAGCTAAGTTGATGCAAGTACCAATTATTTTCCAACACAAAACCGACTAAACATGCGATCTAAAAGATCATCCGTAAAAACATGCCCCGTAATCTGGCCTAAATTCTCAATTGCTTCCCTTAACTCCAAGGCTAAAATTTCCAAAGGTTCTTCAAAAAGAACACAATGATGGGCCCTTCGTAAATTATCAAGACACAGATTGGCATACCCATTTATTCTAGCAAGGCCTGAGGCAGATGCAGAACCATTTTTTTGATGAACAAGTTCAATTATATTTTTCTTCAAAAGTTCAATACCTTGAGATGTAATAGAACTAGTATGAATCCAATCATCAGGCGCATTGGAAACATCAATTTTAGTAGCAACTTTAAGCAATGATTTTTCATCAGCCTTTAAAAAAAGCCCAAGAACTTGCTGATGATTCTTATCCGCACAATAAACAATAACATCAGCTAAACCAATATCTTTAACTGCTAATTTTTGAGCCTGTTGTTCAATAAAATCCCGTCCATCTTCAATGCCAGGGGCATCAACAAGCTCGAAAAAGGAATCATCCCAATCAATTCTGGAAGTGACCAGGTCTCGGGTAGTACCTGGAATCGGACTAACAAGCGATTTTTGCCCACTAACCAAAATATTGAACAATGAAGATTTACCAGCATTCGGAGGACCAACAATTATAACTCGAACTTTTTCATCGCCAATGCCCCGTGACTGAAGCTTTTTGACCAAAACAATTATTTGGGCAAGCATATCCCCAATTGTCTTAAGTATCGCATCAGAACTAATAATCAGAATATCTTCAGTTGAAAAATCTAGATTAGCTTCCACATCTGCAAGAAGATTTAGCAAATCATCTTTAACCTTATGCAAGGGATCAAAAACACCTCCAGCAAGTTTACCCAAAGCTTTATAAAGCCCATCTGGAGTAGAAGCTTCTATTACCTGATGAATTGCATCAACTTGCGCAATATCAATTTTGCCATTGAGAAAAGCACGGAGGGTAAACTCCCCAGGTTTCGCAGGCCGGAAGCCACATTCAAAAAGCTTTGAAAATACTAAGTCAACAATCCAAGAATTTGAAATAAGATGTAATTCAATAACATCTTGGCCAGTGTAGGAAGCAGGAGATTTCCAAAAATAGAAATCAATTTCAACCGAACGAAAATCATCCAATAAAAAAATGGCAGGAACAAGGCCTTTAGAAATATTAAGAACGGGTATTTTAAAATGAAGAAAAGACGAAACGCGATCTAAAGCCTTATCGCCAGTAATTCGAATAATCTGCCTAGCACCATAACCCGCAGGCGAAGAGCAAGCGCAAATCAAGTCATGTGAAAGAATTATTTCCCGTTTCAAAATAGGTAACCCCAAACATGGGTTATTTTTTCTCGGCTTGTTTTAGAATATCGTTAAACCAATCACGCCAACGGTCGAGAGCAGTTTTTTCGGTATTACTCTTTTCTAAAGCCTTATTAGCGAGTTCTTTTCGTAAATTTTTAGCAGACTTCCCATTGTTATTGGAATCCAATTTGGAAATATCGGAGCCATTGGCCGAAGCTAACAAAGGTTGCTGTCCAGTTTTGGTTTTAGGCAGCAATTTTCTTTCAGCAAGGCCCCACAAACTACTAGCAATAAAATAAATACAAAGGCCTGCAGCAACCTTATAAAACATGAAGCCCATAAATACCATCATATAGGTCATCATTTTTTGTTGTGCTTCTTGTTGTTCATCCGTAGGAGGAGGGGTAAACATTTTTTGCTGTAAAACCATTAAGCTAATGGCAAAAATGGGAAGAAGATTAAAATAAGGCCCAAGATAAAAAAAGCCTCCATAATCTTCTGGATTACTGATTAGAGGAATTGAGGCACCCCAATTAATGAGCATATCCGGAGCGGCAAGGTTAATAATCCAAGTAGGCCAGAAAGTGGCTAGGCGAAAATGGATGCTTTCCTGCAAGGCAAAATAAAGCCCCATAAAAACAGGCATTTGAATTAGAACCACCCAGCAAGTACCAAAAGGGTTGACATTATATTTGCGATATAATTCCATTTGGGCCAAGCCGATCGCTTGCTTATCACCCTTCAATTTTTCCTGCATCTTTTTCAACTCAGGAGCAAGTTCTTGCATCTTAATACTCATGATTGCTTGCTTCCTGCTTAAAGGAAACATCAACCCACGAATTAGAATGGTAAGAAAAATAATACAAAGACCAAAGTTAGGAAGGATCAGATAAACTTTCCACAAAATCCAATGCATCATGTTTGTGCATTTAATAACAATATCAGTCCAAAAAATAGAGGCGCAAAAAGATCCAATCCAACCAGGGGATTGATAATCAGTCATGGTGTTTAACCCGAGCTTATTTGTATATCGGGAAACTTGATCAGAATTAACCATTGAGTTATTGCTAAAATCACCAAGCAAACTTGTTTTAACCGGGCCATTATAAAGCAAATATTTATGAGTTACAGGTTTCCCTGCAACAAGATTAAACTGCTTGGAAGTAAGCCTTACCGTGATGTCATTATCAAATAATGGTTGTGCTTGAGTTTCTTTCCGAACATCAATAACAGCATACATGGGCTTTTTATCAGGAGTGGCTATATGCCGATAATAAATTGCTATTTGTCTGCCTAACCCAAACTGGGACTCCATCTTCTCGAAAGAGTCTTTACTATCAAACCAAAAAGTTTCATCTTTACCATCAACACGAAGATTAAGGCTCCGATTTACGGGATCAATTTTAGAAATAATCCCCCGTGCAAAAGTTGCATCGAGTGTGGGACGAACTTTTTCAATAATTTTTTGATCAGGCTGATCTTCATCGACAACAACCATCGAAGAAAAATACTGGATAGCAACGCCTGCATACCGAAACCAATGGTTTAACTGATTATTTACAAGAACTTCACTTCCGCCCATCCAACTTGCAATCTGCCTGCCATCCTGAAGATCGCGATAAACATTATTTCGGTCATCAACTTGTGCAATCAAAGCATTTCTAAAAATATTTGTATACCAATCACCTTCAACGGGAAGACTTCTGGGGCCTGTAACTTGGTATCTAAATGGAATAACAGCCGTGTCTTCAGTGGAAAAAACCAATTCCATACCAACATGGTAATCATTCTTCGAAAGAGTAAAAGTTTTAGAAATAAGAATGTTCTGCAATTTCGTTTCAAAAACAAGTTTCTGAACTGCAATCCCTCTGGAATCAACTTCTTCGGTGGGACCTGAAACGATTTTCCAATCAGTTTTCCCTAAAAGATCCATAGGTTGGTCGCCAAATTGATCTTTAAAATCAAAATGATAGAGGTAATTCGCGCCAGCATGCCAGCGGGATTCTAGCGGTATTAAATCCAGACTTTTAGGTTTTTTCTCAGTTTTATTAATCCAAACAGGTCTGCCAAGATTATCAGCATGCTGAAATTTATTAAGCACCACTTTGCGGACACAAGCACCAAAAGAATCAAAAGTAACTCCCAAATGAAAACCTGATGAAGAATCTTCGCTGCCAAGGGTTACGAATTTTCCTCGTTCTTTGAAAGGAGCAAGGGACAAACCAATATCATTATCTTTTACATTATCATTTAATTTGATTGGTGTTTTTTCGGCAAAAGGTTCAGTAACTTCAGGTTTTTTTTTAGGAGCAGGCCAAAGAGACTCACGGATTTGAATCCATGCTGCAAAAAGCAGGAAAGATGCTGTAAAAAACAAAAGGAAATTCTTATTATTCTTCATATTTATATTGAATGGATTTAAGGAAAAAAAAGTATAGGAATTCGCCTATGCTAAACTAGCGACCTTCTTTAAGACGATCACCCAGAAAATTTTCCAGCTCGGGAATCGCATAGATCTTTTTAGCAGTAATCTCAAAATCATAAGGCACTCTGCGATAACTGATTCGATTATTTTCAAGAATTACATAACAAGATTTTGGATTGCTATCGCGAGGCTGGCCCACCGAACCCACATTACAAAGGGTTTTACGATTATCTAACAAATAGGAGAAATCAAATTCTTCCGGGCTTTGAAATTGATAGAGATCAGTACCTTCCTGCTGCACGAAAATTCCAGGCACATGAGTGTGGCCTTGAAAACAATATTTTCCAACGAGGGAAAAGATTCTTTCCATTTTTCTGTTGTTATAAATATCTTCTGGAAAAACATATTCATTTAAAGGGTTTCGAGCAGAGCCATGAACAAAAAGAAGTTCTTCTTCACGGTACAAGCGAGGGCGAGCAGAAAGAAAATTCCAGCGTTTGGAGCGTTCCTCTGGGGAACCCCCGGTTTCTAATTGTTTTCTTGTCCAAAAGATGGCACGTTCAGCCGAAGGATTAAACCCATCGGGATCAAATAATGCGCCCTGATCATGATTCCCTAACAGAACCACCTTGCAATTCATGACTAAATCGACACATTCACAGGGGTTAGGGCCATAGCCCACAACATCGCCTAGGCAATAAATCTCGTCGACACCTTGAGATTTGATGTCTTCGAGTACATTACGAAATGCTTCAATATTTCCATGAATATCGCTAATAATCGCTTTTTTCACATTTTCACCAACCAAATTAGAAACAAGTGCAAGTCAGTATCAATTCTGTACAAACACTCATCTTAGCTGATTTATACTGTTCTGCCATCGTTTTAAACACAATAAGTCGAGACTTCCCTTTAACTTGCATTAATTCCCGATATTAATTCTGGTTCCTTGCTCAAAAGATTCGAAAGTAATTTCAGGAAAAATCTCAGTTACCTTATGGGAATCTAAGGGGCTTAAGTCGTTTCTGTTAGGGACTTTACCTTCAATTGCAAGTGCATAAACCCCTTCAATTGGGGAATCCAATTCAATTAGGTGCTCAAAAATAGCAAAAGTCTTGCTTCGAAAAATGCAAAAAGGATCAACTCCAGTTTCTTTAACTACAGAAAATTGATCTGCAAGATTACGACCTGATAAAGGTTTCTCATTTAAAAGCAATAAAATATTAAGCTTAGCTTTCGACTTCGGGGCGGTTTCGCCCTCAACCGTAGCGGTAGACCACTCGACCCCTTCCCGCCAACGAACCCTAACCCGGATCTTTTTTCCTTGTGGAATTTTATCTAATATTTTTCCATCTTTTTCGAATTGAATTACGACTCTTTCATCACGCCATCTGTCATTTGATTTACTATTTCGAAATTCCATCATTCCATTGTGATTAGAATCGGAAAAAGGCCCCCGCCATGAAACTCGTTCGAATAAAGAATCGGGCATAAGCCAAGCTGCGGTTTTAAATTTTGAATCATCTGAAAACAAAGAAAGGGCCAAATTCTGATACGCAGGAAGTTGGGAAGAAACATTTTCTAGAACAACAAATAATCGGTGTGATTTGAACTCCATCAATTGCTCTCGGAGTTTCAGAATACGATTGATTTTTTCATGAAGCTCAAAGTTATCCTTATCCCATTTAGCTTTATTTTCTTTATAAACTTCCCTTCGTTTTAGAATTTCAGGTTCTTCGCCAAATTGATCAATTAAAAATGTTCTTTCAGATTGAAGATATTGGTTAAGCCCCTGAAGAAACCTTTTAGAAACATCAGTTTCAGAATAACGACTTAGCAAAGCATAAGAAGCTTTTAGATCACGGTTAGCAAACCCAGCAACCTCATCCAACATAGTTGGAATCGCAGGATCAATTCTTACCAGAACGATTTTAGTACCAGGATATATCTTGGCAATTTCAAGTGCTTTTTTTGTATGAAACCCAATGTTTTCTTCGTTATTTGAATAGGGCATTTCTTCCATTGCGAAATCTCTAGTTCGCGTAAGATCAACTAATTCGGCATGTGTTTGAATTTCCCCAAAAGCTTTTTCCCACCCTAAAAATTCAGTTCCAACAATGGCAATGGATGCTGGTGCCCCAACTCCACGTAAATTACGCGCTGGTTGAGATGCCCCTTCATTAGAAAAAATATTCAACAGATTATTCTGCTTGATCGAGTAATTTGTTTTAATTTGGGTTTCAGCAGTGGTGACAAACATAACCGATGGAAGTGCTGCAAGATTTTTTATGGATGCAGGGGTTGCAAGGATTTCAAATAAAGCACCATTAGCACCCTCAACAATAGCGTCATTCAGATTGGAAAATAGTTCGTTAATTTCGTTTTGGCCTGGAGGTTGATGATTTAAAACCAATAGCCATTTTTCAAGTTTCTGTTCAGTAACTTCCAGTTTTTTTCTAGCAGCCGGGCTCATTTTTCGCACTGAATTTTCTTTAATGTCTTCAATCCCTCTTGCCTTTATCAATGGCCAATCAGGATGCACCTTGACAACGCGAGGAAAAGCAAAAGGAGTTACAGAAACGCCAGCGGTTTTTAAAGCTTCTGGAAATATTTTGGTATCAATGATGGGCAAAGACTTCCCAATGAGATTTCCTGTAATTCGTGTAAACAATTCTGGGTTGTAAGAAACAGCATCAATAAAACCAACTTTAAAAAGGCTGGTTTTAAGATCATCCCAAAATTCATGTTGTTTCTTAGCTTGCATGTATTGTGGGAACTCAATTTCAATTCGAACTGGTTCTTCGGATTTATATGGATCCTCACTTCCAACCGGCCAACTGGTTACAGAATAAATCCACCTCGGATTGATACACTTGCTTTCCTTGCCTATTGGTACGGTTCCATCAAACGAGCTAATAGTTTCATCTTGTAATTTTTCAAACAGATTTTCATCAGTAGAAGTGAAGCCTGTTGCTTTAAGAAATTTAAGCAACTCATCGACTTGCCTTAGTCTTTCAACACCATAAACTTGAATTCTAAATTTGACCCTTACATTAACTTTATCTACCGAAATGGGCGTATCTTGCCCCATCAACGAAATTGGCAAAACAAGTAGAATCAGAAGAAAGCTAATTAATTTCTTATTCATCTTAACTTCTCGTTATCAGTACAGAACAAACCAATCTATTATGACATGTGATTTTAATGTAGAGCTGTCGTAATTCCGGTAATCACAAAGTAATTTAATATTTAAAAAGGAAATACCATGAAATTCGGTCAGGGACAAAAAGTTATCATCACCGGTGCCTCAACGGGCATCGGAAGGGCAATAGCTTTAGAATTAGCTAAAGGTGGAGCACAGTTAGGACTCATTGCAAGAAGAGAAGAACTACTTTCAGAACTTGTAAACGAGATACAAACCCTTGGTGGTAAAGCTTTTTACAGGGTTGCAGACATATCAGAACGAAAAGAAACACTAATTGGGATTTCGGAATTAATAAACTGCATGGGTGGAATAGACATACTCATTGCCAACGCTGGTGTTGGGGCCCCAACAACAATCCAACCCTTTAATGTTGAAACCCAAGAAAAAATGATCAAGGTTAATTTGCTAGGTGTTATTTATTGCATTGAGGCTGTGTTACAAACCATGCTTGCTTCAGGAAAAGGACAAATCGTAGCTATTTCGAGTTTAGCAGGGTTCAAAGGCTTACCAGGCGAGTCGGGTTACACCGCATCGAAAGCAGGCCTAAATACATTCATGGAAGGAATGCGAATACAATTGCGACCGAAAAACATTTTTGTTAGCACCATTTGCCCTGGATTTATAAAAACGCCCATGACAGAAATTAATAATGAAAAAGACATGCCTTGGCTAATGGATGCAGAAACCGCAGCAAAGATAATAATAAAGGCAATTCAACGAAAAGCAAAAGTTCTTAGATTTCCCTGGCAAACTTCGCTTCTTATGCAAATTGTAGGTTTACTTCCAGACTGGTTGATTGAGCGGGCCATGAAAAAGTACAACGAAAACCCGCCCATGCCTAAAAATGCATTATAAAAATCAGGTCTTTATTTAGCAGATCGGGATGCGATTTCACCAAACAAATGAGCCATCGACTTTATTAGTTTTATCCAGTCGCCTTCGTGCAAACTTTCGTTAGGGGCATGAGCGTTACTATCTGGGTCTTCAATACCTAGCAATAGAGCAGGGGCCCCACCAAGCAATTCAACTAATGGTCGAACAAAACCAATTGTTCCGCCACACCCTATGCCTACAGGTTTCGCTTTAAAGCCTTTTTCAAGAGCAGCAATTGCAGCTTCAAAAGCGGGCCCTGTAGGATCGGTCATCCACCAATCAACGGAACTACCATGCGCAGTAACCTTAACATCAACGCCCCAAGGAGCATCAGCAGAAAGAGCTTTGCGCAACAATTCTTCAACATGCTTTGGATCCTGATCCGGAACAATTCTACAACTTACAAGAGCTGAAGCAGTAGGGAGAACTTGATTAGAAGCACCTTTAATATTGCTAGCTTCAATGGCAATTACGGTAACTGCGGGGTGACGCCAAGTTTGCTCATAAATACTTTTTCCTTTTTGCAAAGCAAACTTAACCTGATCCGGAACGCCCAAAGATTTTCTTAAGGAATCTGAATCCACTGGTAAAGATTCAATCACTGTTCTTTCTGAATCAGTCAATGGTTTGACAGAATCATAAAAACCTTGAACTGGAATAGGTCCGTCTTCCCAGCAAAGCCTAGATAAAACCTTGGCGAGTGCAAGTGCGGAATCAGCAAATGCTCCGCCTGCCATTCCAGAATGCACAGGGATCAAAGCGCTTTTAACTTCTACAAGCAAAGTTACAATGCCACGAAGAGAGTAAGTAATCGATGGCAAACCCACCCTGATATTTTCGGTATCACAAACAACGATAATATCTGCCTGGATACGACTACGGTTTTCACTGAAGAATTTGACAAGGTTTTTAGAACCGACCTCTTCTTCGCCCTCAACAAGCATTTTAATATTTACAGGAAGTTTACCAACAGTTTTAAGCCAGGAAGCAATAGCTGCGAGTTGAGCAACCGAAGCGCCCTTATCATCGGCAGCGCCCCGACCAAAAAGCCTGCCTTCTCTTGCGGTTAATTCCCAAGGCGGGCTAAGCCAAAGGTGTTCATAATTGATGGGCTGTACATCATGATGTGAATAAAGGAATAGCGTAGGTTGATTTGGCGCACCCAACCATTCGCCATAGGCAAAAGGATTAGAATCCCCTGTTCTAAGAATTTCAACATTGTTAAGGCCAGCTTTTTTCATTTGCTGGCATACAACTTCGGCAGAAAGTTCAATTTCTTTTTGATGCTCACCATCAGTACTAATACTAGGAATCTTGACCAAGTCTCTTAAATCAGAAATAAGGCTAGCATGATTATTATCGATCCATGCTTCGGCATTTTTCAACTCAGTTTCAAACATCTTAGATTCCTGTAGTTAAAGTCCAAGCATTGCGAGGATCTTTGGAATAAAAACCATACACCCAATAGTAGAAGTAAAAACACTAGCAAGCAAAACAGCGCCTGCCGCAATATCTAAAACCTGAAAATTGTTTGCACGGATTTCTTCAGGCAATATTGCATAAAGCATCTCGATCGAACTATTTAAAAGTTCTACCACCAGTACAAACCCAATGCAACCAACCAGCAACGACCACTCAACCAAATCGCATCTTAATACAACTGCAAAAGCTACAACCATGGAAGCAAAAAAGAAATGAACAAAGAAACTAGAATGGCCCCGCATTCCGAGTTTCATGCCCTTAAAAGCGCAATGAAATTTATCTTTCCAAGGCCTATTCAAGTTTTTTCGCTCATCAGCATGCACAAGTAAATATCCCATAATTCTTGGCGTGAAATATAACTTTCACAAACAAATAGAACAATTAACAAATAGTAACAGATGATTCACTAAAAAGAAATGACTGCAATTTACCGAGCAAGAATACTACCATTATTACTAAAATTACTTGATGGACCAACATAGCGGCCACCACCTGAGGCAATAGTAGGAAGAATTTCAAAAGTAAAACCGAAATTATCCTGCATTGCGTTATAGGTAAAACCAAGGCTAACCTGAAGATCGGTACCAACTCTGGTAAGAACAAGGGAATTGCTCACACTTTGAAAAGTGGCAAAATCATAAGTACTACTTGCGGTAACAGCATACTTGGGGCTAAAAATGTAAGTTGCTGCGCCACTTAGCGCCTTACTTTCCACTGGTTCAATACTTCTATAACCAAGATAAAAATTAGTGCGGTCTGATCGGTTTAAATAACCACCTAGAGTAAATACTCTTGCGCCGTTTTCCATTGGGTCAATCCATCCGGTGCTTGTAAAGCTAGTACGGTCACCAATATTCCAAAGGTAATCGTATTGAAGAAAAGCAAGATAATTTCCAAAATTGTCTGTATTCTTTTCAGGGAAGAACGAACCGGAAAGATCAAGTACCATCCAATCCACAACATGCTGACTACCAGGAAAACCACGTTTCGTCTGCAAGCGCTGTCTGATATCTCCCTGAATAACCTGAATCTGGTTAAGCGTATCAATGCGCGTATCAATATTTCTACGAATTGCATAAATCTGGGGATCAAAATAAGGATTGTTAGTCGTAAGGAGATTACTGTTAAACGCATTAGGATAGATCGTTGGCTGATTACGAATATCACGCAACGCCTGATCAGAAGCGTCGTCATTTAGTCGGTCAAGTTGTGCAAAATTCGAATATTGAGCGGAAGAAGAAGCATTAAAGTAGTTGATACTATTTACAACTTTATGATTAATCCCATTAACATTAAAAAGATCAGATTTAAATTCTGGATATGCTGCGGTAAAAGGTAAGCTGGCACGAATACCACCGCCACCCCAAGCTCTGCCTAATGTATCTCCAGAAAGATCGTTAGTATAAAGCGCAAGATCACCCTTGATATATGGTGCTATTTTCAAGCTACCCAAATTAAATGGTGCGCTTAATTCTTCACTAATATTAAATCTACCTGTACTATTTTCAACATCTGTGAGGGGGCTAACGACGGGTGTTCCATCATTGGTAATCAACAAATTAGCGTAAGCAGCTCCGCCCCAAGTACTGGAAGTGAAAATATCAAATAGAGGTTGGCCCAAAATAAATCCATCAAGCCGGGGCAACCAATTCGTTTCATTTATCCAAGGGCGTGTTCTGACTTCACCCATAACATACCAGCCCATATTTTGATCTGTTTGCCTAAGGTAAGCCCAAGTATCTTGATTTATACCGTTATCCCATTCAGGTTTAAAAAACTGTTCAATGTAGTTACGGTCACTTATCCCAGCAGCCTGTCCAAGAAAAGTAAATCCGTTTGGCATGTCAGCAATACCCTGACGCCATAGAATCCTTCCTCGATACTCTGGATGCGGTTCACCAACTGTACGGCCACCACCCAGATTATCTGGTCCGTTGTCGATGATGCCATAAACTTTTGCGAGGCCGTTGACTTTACCTGGAATGCCAAAAAAATCTGGTGCCAGATAATCAAAATCAGAACCCAGACCAGGTCCACGCTTGGTCAAATAATCGATATCGAAACGCCATCTTGTATTTTCGTAAGGCTGAATGCCCAAAAGATCAAACGCATTGAGTGTAAGACCGAACTGACCACCAAAAATATTGTTAAAACCTAAATTAACCCCTTCAATCGGGCCTAAAGGATCACGGCCATCACCCTGAAGGTATGGCAGATAAAAGATCGGGAAGTTTTCCAACTCAATAAACATGTTTTTGGCACGAACATAACTTTCTTTCTGATCAAGCTCCTGCTCCGTATTCCTATCAACAAATCTTTTACCAAAGATAGAAAATTTAGGGATTGTTCGTTCTTCGATCGTAGCCTCAGCAACATAAATCTTTAAACCTGGATCTGCAGGCATCTTGCTTGAAAAAACTTCTGCTTTAACAACTTTGTATTGATTAGCCGCAAGTTGTTGTATTTCCTTAGCCCGAACAAATAATGGATCCGTAAGTTTCGGTTGATAAAATTCTAATTCGCCATTTAATGCAACAGCAGTATTACGACCAATATCATAGTAAACTTCGTCAGCGCGTATAATCCGAACTTCGCCCGCATCAGGTCCTTTTTTATCCCCTGGCTTTGCAGGATCTTGCTGTCTAACTTCAACATGGCCGGATAAATAAAGCTCTAATTCCTTGCCCGATTGATTAGTTTGCTTCTTAAGATTTCCAATAATCTCTTGTGGATTTGCACCTTTAGTCCAAATAACCAAACGATCTGCTTCAATATCAACCAAGCCAATCCCTGCAACATCCTTGACATTCATGATAACGCCACCCGAAACAATTACCGCTTGCTCACCATTCCCTAAAGGCTCCATCCTGATATTAAATCCAGATGAACCACGCGGAGAAACGCTATACTGACGGGCAGGTGTATCAATACCTGATGCTGTAATTGGTAAGGCAATACCACCCGGAATCCCAACAGGCGGAGTAACTTGAACTGTTCCAGGAAGTGGGTTCTGCAAAACCGGGGCAGGATCAACAGGAACAACTCCTGGATTATTTTGATAAGAAGTTGTGACTAGCGCAGGGGCAACTGGGGCAACAACCGGCAAAGCAATCTCGGGAACATTTTCCGGAGAGAGCTGAGATACCGGCTTGGGCTTTTCTTCACTAGGCTTGGCTGGAGGAATCACTTTCTCA
>Ga0208482_1000058_pt1 | contig 36354 bp, 25 predicted proteins | sample LakMenEpi26Sep10_FD_150737 | JGI IMG/M metagenome (GOLD analysis project Ga0208482, IMG submission 150737) | Freshwater microbial communities from Lake Mendota, WI - 26SEP2010 deep hole epilimnion (SPAdes) | ecosystem: Environmental > Aquatic > Freshwater > Lake > Epilimnion/Euphotic zone ... | reverse complement strand
ACTCATAAGTAGCACGCCAAGCGCAAACATGCCGGTAAACACCACACCAATTGCTGTATCCTCCTTTATCGTTTGCCTTCGTGAAGCCCAACCAATAAGCAAGGCAGTCACCAAAGCTGCAGCAAGCCCACCCAAAGATAGGCTCAGTCCAAAGAGATGGGCAACCACCAACCCCGGTAGCGTGGTGTGTGCCAGTGCATCCCCGATGAACGCCATCCGCCTCTGAACCACATGCACTCCAAGCATGGCAAAGGTAATGCCGACAAGCAAAGCAGCGACTAGTGCATGCTGCATGAAGGCGTAGCGAAAAGGCTCGATCAACCAGTCCATACCTGCTCCTTTTCCAGATTGAGAAAACAGGGGGAGGTATCAGGTTGTGAAATTAATTTCCCAGCCTTAAGGTAAACCGCCATATCAAAAGCACCAGTCAATCGACTAAGATCATGAGTTGCAACAATAAGGGTCTTACCCTGCTGTCTAAGATTGCGCATGGCATCATAGATGGTGTCTTGTGTGTAAGCATCTACAGCATTGAAAGGTTCATCCAACAACAAGAGGTCGGCCTCTTGTGCCAGAGCGCGAGCGAGTAGTGCCCGCTGCTGCTGGCCACCCGACAAATTGCCGATCTTCTGCGTTGCGAGCCCCGAAAGGCCAAGGCGCCGAATGGAAGCTGATGCGATATCTTTGTCACGGGTGGAGGGCAGTCGCAACCAACCAAGGTGAACATAACGCCCGGTAAGCACAAGGCGTTCGACAGAGATGGGGAAGGCCCAATCAATCTCACCCCGTTGAGGCAGGTAGGCTACACGATGATGGCAAGCCCCGACGCAATTTCCGTAAACACGGATAGATCCGGAAACCACAGGAAGCAACCCCGCCACCGCCTTGAGAAGTGTACTTTTACCCGAACCATTTGGGCCAACAAGCGCCGTGCAAGTGCCAGATCGAATCTCTAGGTTCACACCTCTTAGCGCCGGGGTCAGCGCACCGGGATAACCAACGACTATATCTTCGGTAAGAAGAGAAGGCGCGCCTATCACCGGGTCGGCATGACGACCGCTTGAATAAGGAAACCCTGGTTCGCTCATTGTTTTAGCGCATCCACAATAGTAGTAACATTGCTACGGATCATATTTTCATAGGTATCGCCTGGGGTGCCCGGTTTGCCTAGGGCATCAGTAAAAAGGGGAGGTGCCAGCTTCACGCCCGCCTCACGCGCCAATCGCTCCATAACTTTTGGGTTCTGAGTATTCTCAGCGAAAATGGCGGGCACCTTCGCAGCTTTGATGGAATCAACCAGCTTGGCAAAAGTAACTGGGGAAGGATCCGATGCTTCAGTAGAAAAAGACGATAACAAAGTACCTAAGACTTGAAATCCATAGCGATTTGCAAAATAGCCAAAGGTGTCGTGACTAGTAACCAGCTTTCTTCGGTCTTTGGGCAATATTTCAACCTGCGCCAAAACCCAGAGATCGAGCGCCTCAAGCCGTTTTAGATACTTTGTTGAGTTGGTCTTATACTTTTCTGAGTTGACTGGATCAACCTCTGCGAGTTTGTCGCGGATGATACCCACCATATGAATTGAATTTTCGACTTCATGCCAAACGTGCGGATCATCTTCATGTTCATGTTTTTCGCCTACTTTATCATTATGATTGCACTCGCCCTCAAGAATTTCTAAACCCTGTGTGACGACAACCCTTCTGGCCTTGGAATTTGATGCAGCATGTAATTTATCGAGCCAAGGCTCGAATCCGATACCGTTTTCAAAAACCAAATCAGCATCCGCAAGACCAATGCCATCCTTCGGAGTAGGTTCAAAGGTGTGAGCATCTCCATCTGGGCCGACAAGAACAACAATCTCGGCACAATCTGCAGCAACATTTTTGACCAGATCGCCAAGCACACTGTAGGTGACAACAACACGGAGTTTTCCTGGTCGTCGCGCCTGATTCGAACACCCCGCCAGAACTAAAAGTGCGAAGGCCATTGCAACCAAACCAAAGGGAAAACCTATTCTTTGCATAATTCAACCCTTTAATAATGAGCGCGAATGAAACTTCAACGATGCCTTAATCACCAAAATCACGGAGCAGTTATTAACGTCTGCCTAAGAACTTATGTGGAAAAAGACACAAACCGCCCCAATTCAACGCATTGCTAAACTGCATTATCTTCCCAAAATAAGTTTTACAATGTTATACCAAGTAAGTATTACTTAATAATACTTTTTAAAATGGTAATGGCAAGAGGGTCGGCACTTTTTGCAAAAATAGCTTTAATTATTTCCAAGAATTATTGATTTAAAAAATCACGCCCGCGTTGAAATAACAGGCATAAAATTGATGGTAACTGATACCCTGCAATTCAGACTTTTAAAACACTTTTACATGGCCAAGAGTTGTTGTGCTCAAGGCAGGAAATTGCACCAAAAGAACTCCAACTTAACATGATTCTTTTCAAAAATGATCAGCGATTTGTTTACTTTTCATTTAACCAATCAAGGTTGAAGCGAGCGAGGGAAATTACATCCTTACCTTCATATAGGCAAAGGATGGTGCCATCTGAAAGTACTGCGAGGTCGCTGTAAGCGCTGGGGCCTGCTTCCAAAGTTTTATTAACGGACCATGTTTTACCATCATCACGACTCAGCTTGATCGAAAGATTTTCACGCTTGCCTCTGCCCGCTGGAATCTCTTTCTTGGCAGCATCAAGGCCCAAAGTATGAGGCGCAGAATAAAGCAAAGTACCTAAGTTCGAAGGGTGGGAAACAATACTTGCCATGCAAATGGGTTCCCAGAGTTGCGGATGAAAGTAAGGCTTGGTCCAATCGGTTGCGCCATTGGGGCTAGTGGTAATGAGCTTACGATTGGCCTTTGATACATTGCGGTTCACAAGCATTACGGAACCATCCGAAAGTTCAGTAATCATGGTTTCGTTTGGATTGCCCATCTCACCTTCATTGGGCAAAGGCATCTCGCCTACCTTCCAAGTTTTACCATGATCATCACTATATATGGTGGCTGAAGCAGAGGGTTTATGCTCGCCCGGTTTTCCATAAGCCAACCAAATAGGAACGACCAATCTGCCACTCTTCAATTGGATACCATGGCCCGGCCCGGTTGCAATCACATTCCAATTATACTTCATGCGGAAAGGCTCAAAGGTTGCTGTGATATCCACTGGTTTGCTCCAAGTGATACCGTCATCGTTACTGCGCATGGAAAAGCATCGGGAGTAGTTGATGCAATAAAGAAAGTGGATATTACCTGTTTGGTGATTGACGATTGCAACGGGATTGTTGACCGTCTGTTCGGTTTCACCATCTTTCTTTTTGGTGGGATTCCCCTCTATGCGGGTGCCGGTATGGGCTATCTTTTTTTGCAGTTCCCAAGTTTTGCCACCATCAGTAGAACGGCGCAAATGCACTTCAATTTCGCCCCAGTCGGAAGAGTTGTTTTTCCGTGCTTCACAATACGCCAGCACCGTGCCCTTGGTGGTTACCACAATACCGGGAATGCGATACGAACGAATACCCTCTGTGTTTGCAAGAAAAACCGTGTTCTTTTCTAACAGGGGTTGTGCAGTTGCATTGTGCAGGGAAAACAACAGTGCCAACGAAGGCAAAATCATAACTTTGAAGAAGTTCTTATGATTAATCATTGCTTTTAAATCACCTCAAAAAATATTCATGAGCTAAAAAGATAATATTAAGGTACCCCATAAAAGTTATGGGGTATATTAATAAAAAAGAAACAATCATAATCATACTATTTCGCAGAATAATACTGGCATGATCATGGGCGATCATAAATAATACATCATTAGATATGGGTGTATTTGCATTCTCAAAGCAGGCCTTGCATGATTTTTAAACTCCCGTTATCACTCCCATTAAGACTCGTCTTAATTACCATATTTTTTTTGATAACCTTGATAACAGGGTTGACAATTACTTTAATTAGTCTCAGTCAGAATCTACAAAACCGTAATAATTTCGCCAAAGCAATCGGATATCATCTTTCCTTTAATATCAATCAAAACCTGGACAGGGTCATTCATGAAATAGAGGATTTTGTAAACTCCACTGAACGACTTTATAAAAAGCACAACCCCGAAGGAAACAATCACAAGAACTTCCTTAATGTTTTGGCGGATAACCTGATTGAGAACCCCGGATATGGGGCCATGGTCTACAGGGATGAAAAAACAGGTAAAACATTTATTTTAAAGGCACCCTCCATTGACCAGTTCAAGTATGCTTCAATAAGGTATTCAATAATACCGTCCCAAGATAATAATTACACAGATGCAGATATAAAGCTGAGGGAATTCATACCTAATCCGATGAGTGAGACAGTCACAAAAAAAGTCTACCAACTCACCACATATCCTGAAAAACCTTACGAAGTAATACCTGATTGGCCTTATAACTTTAACAATGCCCCATGGTATCTGTTGGGGAAATCATTACCCGCAAATTCCAAATGCATGTGGACTGAATCTTTTGTTTTTAAAAATTCAGATGACATTAAAAAGCATGGTTCCGGTATTCATTGCGTCAAATCCATATTCAACGATAAAGGCGAACTCGCTGCAATCATATGTATGGAAATAAGTAATTCCATGATCAGCGATTATCTGACAACCTTGTTGGAGGATTTGCATACAGAAGGTTTAAAGGGATTTATATTTGAAAAGCATCCGGATGGATCAAAAGTTTTGATCGCAAACTCAGTGCGAGATGACAATTTACCGGAGGTTGACAGAAACAATTGGGCCCTGATCAATAATCCTGAGGAAATGAAAGATACTGCTATTTCAGCGATGATCAAAAGTCTGCCTAAAGAATTCAGCGCCATCCCAGATATACCAGGGCACCAAATTTTTAAATTCTATGACCACGAAAAAGGTTATGTGGGGAGTGCAGCTAGTTTGGTTCCGGGTCAAATGCCCTGGTGGGTGTTGTGTCTATACATCCCGGAAAATGTTTTGTACGCTGAATCTTTTAAACAGTTCCAAACAACAATGCTTATCACCGTATTTATAATTTTAACCAGCACGATCTTGTCGATATTTTTCGCCAGGAAAGCTTCTAAAAATCTTGAAAACCTTGCTCTTTTCGCAACCAAAATAGGCAGGCTCGATTTCAATCATAAAATTGAAATTCTATCTCCAATCAAGGAAGTTCAAAACGTTGCAAAATCCATGGTTCTAATGCAGGTCGGGCTGAAATCCTTCACCCAATATCTGCCCAAAGAAATGCTTAAAAGCTTGTTTGATTCAGGATCCACAGCTAAACCCGGTGGAAAAGAAAAAGACGTCACCATCTTTTTTACTGATATCGTTAACTTCACCCATTACTCCGAAATCCTCGCCCCTAATGATCTGGTTTTACAACTCAATGAATACCTGGGTTGCTTCTCTTCCGTTATCAATAAAAACCGGGGCACCGTGGACAAGTATATTGGCGATGCGGTGATGGCTTACTGGAATGCACCCAAGGACTGTGAAGACCATGCCTTCAAAGCTTGCGAAACCGCACTTCAAGGCCTGCATAATCTTTCCTTCCTGCAGAAGGAATGGGCCCGTATGAACAAACCAATTTTCAAAGTCCGTATAGGCATCAACTCGGGTAATGTGGTGCTTGGAAACATTGGTACTGAAGAACATCTTAGCTACACGGTGGTGGGCGATAATGTTAATCTTGCCAGCAGGCTTGAAAGCTTGAACAAGGTTTATGGAACGAATATCATGATTTCCGATTCCACCCTAAAAGCATGCGGCGACAAGTTGGTGACCCGCCCGATAGACTTGGTTGCTGTCAAAGGGAAAGAAAAGAAAATACTGGTGCACGAACTTCTAGGTATAACTAATCAAACATCCAGCAAAATAGTAAGTTTTTGCAATGAATTTAAAGTCGCATTTGCAGCTTACTTGAATAAAGATTGGTCACTCGGCGTGCAACTTTTTGAAAAAATCGCAGGGCAATATCCAGACGATCGGGCTACCAAAATTCATCTGGATCGTTGCAGGCAATTTATAATTAACCCGCCTGATCCATCTTGGGATGGTGGGCAGGAGATGAATAAGAAATAAGCCCTTCCATTACTAAGGAACCAAATGAACATTTATTCGATCACTCCATTAGCAATCATTCTTTCACTGGCAATTAATTCTTCCGCTTGGGCCCAACCCAAATCTGATAACTCTCTACCCCGCAGTACCCCCGAAGCTCAAGGGGTTTCTTCTGCAATCATCCAAGCATTCATCGAGGCTGCAGATAAAGAAATCAACACCATGCATAGCTTTATGCTAGTGCGCCATGGGCATGTGATTGCGGAATGCTGGTGGAGTCCCCAAACCTCTGAAACTTCGCACATATTAAATTCTCTCAGCAAAAGTTTTACATCCACCGCAGTGGGCCTTGTAGTGGCAGAGGGCAAGTTGAGCGTTGAAGATCCCGTGCTTAAATTTTTTCCAGACCTTGCACCTGCTGAAACTTCAGAAAATTTGAAAGCAATGAAAGTCAAGGATCTTTTAACGATGTCTACAGGGCATGACAAAGAACCAAAACCCGGGCCACAGGATATCTGGGTAAAAACTTTCCTAGCACACCCTGTACCCCATAAGCCAGGTACCAAATTTGTTTACAACTCCCAGGCGACTTACACCCTTTCCGCAATTGTGCAAAAAGTGACCGGAAAAACTGTGCTTGAGTATCTACAACCCAGACTGTTTGAACCGCTGGGAATCAAAAATCCCACCTGGGGAACCAGCCCACAAGGCATTACCCTTGGCGGTTGGGGGCTCTTTATCACCACTGAAGATATCGCCAAGTTTGGACAACTCTATTTGCAAAAAGGAAAATGGAATGGCAAGCAGTTAGTGCCCCAAGATTGGGTCGAAGCAGCCACGGGCAAGCAAGTTGAAAACGGACCCAAGCCCAACAGCGATTGGGGCCAAGGTTATGGCTACCAGTTTTGGCAATGCAGGCATGGCGCCTACCGGGGCGATGGTGCCAGCGGGCAGTTCTGCATTGTTCTTCCAGAACAAGATGCAGTAATCGCAATCACCGCACATACAGGAAACATGCAGGCACAATTAACCCTTATCTGGGATAAACTGTTACCCGCATTCAATGCCAAGGAGTTGGAAGTAAATAAAGCTGCCCAAGAAAAGATGAAACAAGCTTTCGCAAATCTGAAGGCAAAAGAAGGCCCTCCGAAGAAGTAGAGATTCATCGTTGATTTGACTCAAACACACCACTGCAACTTCTTGCTGGTTTGAATAGGTCTTGCAGATTAAGATGCTTTTTTATTCCTTTAACGAACGGCAGTGATCATTCATGCCCATTTCAGGCAAACCCTGGTACCGCATTCTTTACATTCAAGTATTGATCGGGGTTGCATTGGGCATAGGTATAGGCGCATTTTTTCCTGAGATTGGCAAATCTCTCAAACCACTTGGCGATGCCTTTGTCAAGCTTGTGAAAATGATGATAGCCCCGATTATTTTCTGCACCGTGGTGCATGGGATCGCCTCCATGGGCGATATGAAAAAACTCGGGAGGGTTGGATTCAAGACCTTGTTATACTTCGAAATTGTTTCAACCCTCGCCCTTTTGATCGGGCTGGTTGTGGTTAATGTTCTAAAACCCGGTGAAGGATTTAACATCGACATCTCCACTTTGGACCCCTCCCTTGCAAATGGCTATGCTCAAAAGGCCAAAGGGCATAGCATGATCGATTTCTTTCTCAACATTATTCCCAGCACGATTTTTTCGCCATTCTTCAATGGCGACCTACTCCAGATACTTTTCATTTCCATCCTGATGGCATTTGCTATCACCCTCATGGGTGAAAAAGCAAAGCCTATATTAGATGTGATTGATACTGGATCGAAAGTTTTTTTCAACTTGATGAACATCGTAGTAAAGTTTGCACCCTTGGGCGCTTTTGGCGCAATGGGCTTCACGATTGGCAACTATGGTTTGGGCGCACTTGGGAAATTACTTGAACTCATGATTGGTTTTTACATCACCTCCGCTTTGTTCATTTTCATTGTGTTAGGAAGTATTTCTTGGTTCGCTGGTTTTTCAATCATCCGCTATCTTTCCTTTATCAAAGAAGAAATTCTCTTGGTATTGGGCACCAGTTCTTCAGAAACCGCTCTGCCGGGCATGATGGAAAAAAGTATTAAACTCGGTTGTTCACCATCCACGGTAGGGCTCGTTATTCCCTCAGGGTATAGCTTCAATCTCGATGGAACCAACATATATCTTTGCATGGCAGCAGTGTTTTTAGCCCAGGCAACTAATACGCGACTAGATCTTGGCCATCAACTTACTCTTCTATTAGTGGCTATGATATCTTCAAAAGGTTCTAGTGGAGTTACAGGTGCAGGATTCATCACGCTTGCTGCAACTTTGGCAACAGTGCCCTCAATTCCCATTGAGTCACTTTCGCTATTGATTGGCATTGATAGATTTATGAGCGAATGTAGGGCCATCACCAACTTAATTGGCAACGGTGTTGCAACGGTGGTGATAAGCCGTTGGGAAGGCGAACTAACCAAGGAGCAATTAAATGAATGTTTGCAAAAATAATGGATTGAAGCTTTTCTTGGGAATGCTCAGAACCCTGATTTTCGTGCAAATGATTTGTCTTGTACCCGCATTTGCCCAGAACACAAAAAAGGGAACGGAACCTCCCTCTGCAGAAGATATTGCAAAAAAGAAAGCAGCAGATAAAGCTACGAATGAAAAGTTTCAAATGTGGAAAAGCACCCTGCCCCAAGAACAACAGGTTTGGGAGACTGTGCTCGAAAAAAATCTGGGGAATTTCTATCTTCCCATTTATCAGGCAGAGAAGTTAAGCAACCGAATATCCGCCTGGGATTATGTCAAGGATGATCCCAAATTACCCCGGGTGCTTTTGATAGGCGATTCAGTTTCTCGAGGGTATACCCTAGCTGCAAGAGCAGCACTTGGGGGCAAAGCCAATGTGCATCGTGCACCTGAAAACTGTGGGCCCACCGCCAACGGAATCAAGAAAATGGACGTATGGCTGGGCGAAGGCAAGTGGGATGTCATTCATTTTAACTTTGGTATTCATGATCGCAAAACTTCCAATAAGGATTACGAAGACAGACTAGAACTAATTGTAAAACAACTTAAGGCAACAGGGGCAAAGCTGATCTGGGCCACCACCACTCCCATCCCACCAGATACCAAAGATGGCCCCGAAGCATCAACAGCCATCATCGAAAAAAATCATATCGCAGCAGATATCATGAAAAAAAACATGGTTCATGTAAACGATCTGTTTGCATTTATCACCCCTCAGCTTTCGAAAGTGCAAAACCCGATGGATGTGCATTTCAAAGGCGAAGGATATGATATGCTAGGCAGGCAAGTGGCATTGAAGATCGAAGAGATTTTAAAAACCAAGTAAAGGATTAACAACATGAGCATTGAAGTGATTCGGGGCAAAGGCACACCGACAAGCCACCTACCTTTCAGCCCAGCTATCAAAGCTGGCGATTTCGTTTTTGTTTCTGGCCAGGCATCTGTTGATGAAACCGGGAAAATTGTCAACGATACTTTTGAAGGTGAATTCCGCAGGTCGCTGGAGAATACCAGAAAAATCCTAGACGCTGCTGGCCTTACTTTCGCCAATGTCGTTCAGGTTCGTTCTTATATTGATAACCCCGCGGATCTTCCCGAATACAACAAACTTTACCGTGATTACTTCAAGGAACCCTTCCCTGCCCGCACCACCATCGTCAATTGCCTGGGCGGAGCGTTGAAGTATGAAGTGGATGTAACCGCCTATGCAGGCAAATGATTTAGTGTAATTCCACGCATGGGTTTGCTATACTTGGCCTCATTGGTGTAGCTTTCCTTCCTACCCGCTTTCTTACCATGCAGGTATTTTCTTGAACATTTCCATAAACAACGATAAACCCACAAGCGTTCGACATGGCATGATCTTATGCACCACCATGGTCGCAATCATGCTTTACCTCGATAGAGTTTGCCTAAGCATCCTTGGCACTTCCATCAAGAAAGATTTGGACTTTAACGAAGTTCAGTTTGCCAATCTTTTATCCGCTTTCTTCTGGGCGTATGCACTTTGCCAGATACCCGCCGGGTGGATTGGCGATCGCTACGGGCCCCGCATCGCACTCGGAATATACCTTTTCTTCTGGTCGCTTTGCACAGGGTTAATGGGCATGGTAAGTGGCTATGCTTTATTCTTTTTACTTAGATTAGGTTGCGGGTTATTTGAAGCTGGGGCCTACCCACTTGCCAACGGCATTGTTAGGAGATGGGTGCCTTTGTCGGGCCGTGGCACAGCAAGTGGCATCGTAGCAATCGGTGGCAGGCTAGGCGGGGCGATCGCACCCATGCTCACCAACTTCCTTGCTGCAGGCGCTTCTGATGGATGGCGCAAACCCTTTGTTATTTACGGTTTGATCGGCATGGTGGGTGCAATCATTTTCTGGGTCTGGTATCGCGATGAACCAAGCCAGCATCCCCTAGTAAATCAAGCTGAAATTGATTTGATCAATGGGGCCAACCATGTTGCAGATTCTTCCAAGCCTGGCTTTCCCAGCTTCGTTGCACTTGCTACCAATCTTTCGCTTTGGTTAACTTCCTTAGTGATGATCCTTTCTAATTTTGGCTGGATTTTTATCATCACGCTTTTCCCGGATTACCTCGAAAAAGTTTTTGATACCCCCGCAGATACACGGGCCTTCTATCAATCACTGCCCCTGTATTTCGGCATTGCTGGCATGCTTATAGGTGGCTGGTGGACTGATCGCATCTTCCGCATCGCAGGGCCCAAGTGGGGTCGTTGCATTCCCATGGCTGCCTCACGCATTATCGTTGGCCTTTCCTACCTTGTTTGTCTTTATCTGGGTGATGCCCTCGGGGTTACAATTATGATGTGTGTTGTCGCTGCAGCGACCGACATGGGCAATCCTGCCTTCTGGGCTTGGTGTCAGGATGTGGGTGGGAAGTATGTGGGTTCCGTAGTTGGCTGGGGCAACATGTGGGGCAACCTAGGCGCTGCTATCGCTCCGCAGCTTTTCATACTCATCAAATCTTATCACCCGGATGATCCAAAAGCCGGGTGGGCTTCCGTTTTTCTAGTTTGTGCTGTTGTTCAAGTGATAGGGGCTGTTGCTGCCATGGGCATCGATGCCACCCACACAATTAAAATGGATGAAAACAAATCTCCTTCAGCAAATTTTTAGATAGCCCATTATTTTCGACATATAAAATTCCGCAGAATAGATTATAATCAAGTATGAAGTTAACTGGAGGTGAGTATGGCCCAGATTGAAAATGATCATGTGCGTTCTACCGCAATCGAGTTGATCAAGGGGTTGCCTAACGGCGCTACTTGGGATGATGTTATGGAGCAAGTTTACATTCGTCAGGCAATAGAAGCAGGCTTGAAGTCTGAAAGTGAAAACGAATTAATTGAAGTTGATGAGGTTCGTCGTCGCTTTGGATTGGCAGTTTGAAAGTTCGCTGGACTAAGGCTGCATTAGGCCATCTTACTGCAATTTATGAATACATCTCCCTTGACTCTGCTTTTTAACCCATTTGGAAAACTCCCCATGAAACGAACCCTTGCTTTACTTTTTGTAATTAGTGTGGGATTTGCCTTTGCTGCAGATCCTGTTTACAGCAAACCAACCTTAGAAGGTGTTGCCTATGGCGCGCATCCCGCACAGGTTTTGGACTTCTACAAAGCCAAGTCTGATAAGCCCACCCCACTTGCGTTTTTCATTCATGGTGGAGGTTGGGTTGCGGGCGATAGGCGTATCACCGATGCCGATAAATACCTCGCCAAAGGAATCTCCGTAGTCTCGATTGAATATCGATTCATTGCAGATGCAATTGATGCTGGCATAAAACCTCCTGTAAAATGGCCCTTGAACGATGCAGCCCGTGCGCTTCAGTTTGTGCGTAGCAAAGCCTCTGAATGGAATATTGATAAAGCTCGCATTGGTGCATCGGGTGGATCCGCAGGCGCTTGTTCCAGCCTTTGGCTCGCTTTTCATAACGACCTCGCAGAGCCGCAAAGCACAGACCCAATCGCAAGAGAATCGACCCGCCTTTGGTGTGCTGCGGTTAATGGCGCACAAACTACACTTGATCCCAAACAGATGAAAGAGTGGACACCCAATAGCAGATATGGTGGCCATGCTTTTGGTTTCTACCCCGATCATAAAGATCGTAAAACCCGTGACACCCAGTTCCCACAGTTTCTTGCTGCAAGAGAATCCGTGCTGCCTTGGATCAAGGAGTATTCTCCTTTTGAACATGCAAGTGCGGGTGATCCGCCAATCTATATGATTTATGGCGGGCCACCTGCAATGGGCAAAGAAGAAAAAGACCCTACCCACAGCGCAAACTTTGGCGTGAAACTGAAGGAAAAACTTGATGAGCTTAAAGTGGAATGTGAGTTGGTATATCCAGGCGCACCAGATATCAAACATCAAACCATGCATGAATTTCTAGTAGACAAATTAAAGGCAGAAAACAAAAAGTAAGAACTGCCCTACCTTCGCTATTGTAGATCGCCGGTAAGGAGTCTTCCTGTGCTAGCCTATTTGATTAAGAATTCTACTTTAGGGAATCAAGCACCAATTGGTGAGTTTTTCTAGCATATTCAAAAGCCTTATCAGCATCTTGCAAGGTATAAAATTCGGAGGGCGTGAGATCTTCTGACCCATAAAAAGCAAGTTCGCGATCCCGCCTAAGGGATCTTGAAGCCTTGACCAGAAAATCGATTGAAGATCGTGCAGGTTCAGGAATACGTTTTTTATGTTCTAGCAAGATGCTGCTAACATCATGGATTCGAGGCACTTCCATATGGCAAGCCCGCAGCATACCTTTCAAAGTAAGTTCAACAATTTCCTGACTTTCGCGAACAACATCCGCCCAACTTTCTTCTCGGTAAAGCACCTCTAAAGCAAGCAATCGTTTTCCTGCTCGAACGATGTAATCATTGGTAAGACTGTGATTATGCATAAACCCAGTATCCCTGTCCGTGGCTTTCTTTGCGTACCACTTTTCCATCTTGAACAAGTTTTTTACTTCGTGCAATTACTTTTTCAATTGCTTTAGCTGTATCCATCAACACCTCGCAACATTGCGAAATCTCTAGCCAAAGCGATCCAACCTTGCTTTCTTCGTTTGGAAGATGGGCCAGCATAATGCAAACGCGAGGGTCTAACCCTTTCAAACAATCAAGCTCCGAATAAAGAGCCCGGTTAATTTTTTTGGCGTTGTCCAAAACCACCAGCACATCGATATCAGAAATTTCGGTGGCATCGCCCCGAACTTGAGAACCATAAAGAATCATACCCAGAATATCAGAATGTAATGAGCAAGAAGGCAAAAGAACATTATTCAAACCATGCGGAAGCACTTGGCTTTTCGCCAACGAATGTTGTTTAGAAATATTCAATTCATTATTCATAATAGCATCGTAACAGTTTCCTACTTTTTTGGAAACTTCTTTTACAAATGCCATGGACCGGATATTTTTCAGAACAAAGAAAGTAGCTGGAAAAGACGGATCAAATTCCATGTTGTTTTTTTGATTCATTATGTTTATAAGGCTTTAAGTATATCCAAATGCTCTTCACCTTGCTTTAAGGATCAATCCCATGCGAAAAAGTATTATGTTAATTATTGCGATCGGCTTTATGATTGCTGCGGACACTGTAAAAATAGATGAAAAATTAAACGGTTCTTATGTTGGCGGGGGTGGCGAAACCAATGGCAAGCCCTTCACCAAGGAAGAACTCAAGGATTTTAAACTCACCATAAAGGATAACAAATATACTCTTAATACTGGAACCGGTGAATCCGTTCAAGGCATTCAAACTGTTGATACCACCAAATCGCCGAAGACTATTGACGCAACCGATGGTAGTGGCCCTAACAAAGGTAAAACCATTCTGGGTATTTACGAAATCAAAGGAGATGAGTTCAAATGCTCATTTTCCCCACCAGGCAAACCAAGACCAACCAAGTTCACCACGGAAAAAGATGAAAGCGGCCAATGGGTTCACATCTGGAAGCGTGTGAAATAACAATCCTCAAGTATTAATTGCAAAAGCCCTGTGAGTGTTTTAATCACTCGCAGGGCTTTCTGCTTTTCCTATCGGTAAAAAGCACCCCATCATAAGCTGCATTCCCCTATAGACATTTCTCATGCACATTCAAAAGCCATTATGCTATCTTAAAGCCTCGAGATTCAAACTTGACTCAGGAATAAATCCCATGCGAACTTTATCTGCTATTCTTTCGGTAATATTTCTTTTCTGCTCCAACCTATTGGCAGATACCCTTACGATCAACACCCCCCTTGATTATCAGATCGTTCAACGCAGTTCGAAGGACAAAGGCAAAATCGTTGTTGCAGGAAAACTTGAAACAACTAAAGCAGAGGTCGGTGCCATCGAAGCTCGATTAATTGGCAAAGGAATAAAAGGAGACTGGCAAAAACTTCTCGCAACCCCCAAAGGTGAATCTTTCAGGGGCAATCTAGAAGCACCGCCTGGTGCATGGTACGGAGTTGAAGTTCGGGCCCTTGAACAAAACATCCCTTTCATTTCGGCCTCGGTGGCCCATGTGGGCGTGGGTGAAGTTTTTGTCATCGCAGGTCAATCCAACTCTGCCAACCACGCAGAAGAAAAACTCAGCCCAAAATCTGACAAGGTTGTTGCATTCGATGGCAAGAGTTGGAAAGTAGCAAACGATCCCCAGCCCGGCGCAAGTGGTGGCGGTGGTAGCTTCATCCCTCCATTCGCTGATGCAATCGCTGAACAATTCAATGTCCCTGTCGGTATCGTAGCTACGGGTGTAGGCGCTAGTAGCATCCGCGAATGGCTTCCCGAAAAAACAACTTTCCCTAACCCGCCAACGCTTCTAGGCAATGTGAACAAGCTTGATTCCGGGGAATGGCAAAGCAAAGGTATTATCTTTCAACGCTTGGTATCGAAGTTGCAACCACTTGGCAATCAAGGGTTCAGAGCAGTGCTTTGGCATCAAGGGGAATCTGATGCCAACCAAGCAGACCCAAAACGCACCTTGAAAGGCGAACTCTATCAGAAATATTTGGAGCAACTTATTCGTGATAGCCGTAGGGAAGTGGGTTGGGATTTCCCCTGGTTTGTCGCTCAGGTTAGTTATCATTCGCCAGCAGACCAAGGATCTGAAGATATTCGTAATGCCCAAAAAGCACTGTGGAACAACACCCTGGCCCTCGAAGGCCCAGACTCGGATAAGTTGGGAAGTGAATACCGGGATGGCAATGGTAAAGGCGTGCATTTCAATGGCAAAGGTCAGAGAGAACATGCAGTTCGCTGGGTGCAAAAAGTAGCCCCATGGCTTGAAAAGCAACTTGCAACTCCTTCCCAACCTAGCACCCTCGGCCCCAGAAATGGAACGCTACTCATCGTGGGTGGTGGCGGTAAAGATACTGGAATCATGAAGAAATTTCTCGAGCTTTCTGGTGGAGATAAGGCAGTGATTGCGGTGGTACCTACCGCACTTGAGGGCGACAAATTTGATAATGACTCAAGGCCCGCACCTGCCCTACGCAAGGCTGGTGCTGCCAAGGTTTTTGTACTTCACACCCGCGATAAAAAAGTTGCAGACTCTGATGAATTCGCATCTGCGCTTAAACAAGCGACCGGGGTTTGGTTGGATGGCGGCAGGCAATGGCGCTACGCAGACAGCTACCTCAACACCAAAACCCAGAAAGCTTTGTTTGATCTTTTGGATCGAGGCGGAGTGATTGGCGGCAGCTCTGCAGGTGCTTCCATCCAAAGTTCGTACATGGTGCGAGGGGCCCGGGAAGGTAATACCATCATGATGGCGCCAGGCTATGAAACGGGTTTAGGCTTTCTCAAGGATTGCGCAGTTGATCAACATCTTATCAAGCGCAAGCGAGAAGATGATCTTATTGCGGTGGTGCAAAAACACCGGCATCTTCTTGGTATTGGAATTGATGAAGACACCGCAGTGATCATAAAGGGAAACAATTTGGAAGTCATAGGTTCGAGTAAAGTGGCTATTTATGATCCTGATCGTATACCTGCAGAGGGCGAGAAGTTTTATTTCTTTTTAAACGCAGGCGAGAAATTCGATCTAAAGACCCGGGAAAAACTACCATGATTCTGCAAACTATTTTCATTTTAAATTGCTTGTCAGTTGCAGCACAAGATACGACCATTCCAAGTAGGCCGAATATTCTTTTCGCAATTGCAGATGACTGGGGCGTTCACGCAGGCGCCTATGGCACGCCTTGGGTGAAAACTCCAAACTTCGATCGTGTAGCAAAACAAGGTATTCTCTTTCGCAATGCTTTTACACCCAATGCCAAATGCGCTCCATCCCGTGCCTGCATTCTCACAGGTAGAAATTCCTGGCAACTTAAAGAGGCTGCTAACCATCTTTGTTACTTCCCCAAAGAATTTAAGGGATGGGGCGAGGCGCTTTCAGAAAACCATTGGCAAGTAGGCCATACTGCAAAGGGTTGGGGCCCGGGTGTTGCACTGGATGACAAAAACAAACCTAGGCAGATGACTGGAAAACCTTTCAATGATCATAAAAGCCCACCCTTGACCAACGGCATCAGCAACATTGACTATGCTGCGAACTTTAAAGATTTTCTCAGCACCACTTCAGATGAAAAACCCTGGGCCTTCTGGTATGGTGGGCTAGAACCCCATCGTGGTTATGAATTTGGCTCGGGCATTGCAAAGGGTGGTAAGAAGCTTACCGACATTCCCAAAGTGCCCGGGTATTGGCCCGATAATGATACCGTTCGAAATGATATGCTCGATTATGCATTCGAGGTAGAACACTTTGATAAGCATTTAGGAAGGATGCTTGATGAACTGGAAAAACAAGGGTTATTGCACAACACTCTTATCGTTGTGACTTCCGATCACGGTATGCCATTTCCTCGCTGCAAGGGCAGTGCCTACATCGATTCCAATCATGTGCCCTTGGCGATTATGTGGAAAAAAGGCATTACCAACCCGGGGAGAGTGGTGGATGATTATGTGAGTTTTATAGATCTAGCGCCCACATTTCTTGGTGTTGCAAATCTTGATTGGAAGAAGGCTGGGATGGCGCCAACTCCGGGATTAAGTCTTCAAGATTTATTTGCTTCTGCAAAATCCGGTTCAATCAATCCGGTTCGGGATCATGTTCTTATTGGAATGGAAAGGCACGACATTGGCAGACCGGGCGATGTTGGTTATCCCATTCGTGGGATCATCAAATCAAATTTAATTTATCTTCATAACTTTGAACCTTCGCGCTGGCCCGCCTGCAATCCGGAAACAGGTTATTTAAATGTTGATGCAAGCCCCACCAAGAGTTTGATTTTGGAAGATCACCGAAGCAACCCTACAGATAAGTTTTGGAACTGGTGTTTTGCAAAGCGCCCCGGTGCAGAACTTTACAATCTTGAGAAAGACCCTGATTGTTTAAATAATCTCGCCTTGAATCCTGCCAATGCAGAACTCTGTGACTCCCTAAAAAACCAGATGTTTGCAAAATTGAAGGTAGAAGGCGATCCGCGCATGGAGGGCAAGGGCAATCTCTTTGACGAATACCTGCACTCCAACAAGGCCAATATAAATTTTTATGATCGCTACATGAAGGGCGAAAATTTGAAAGCAGGCTGGGTCAACCCTTCCGATTTCGAAAAGAAACCTCTCGATTAAAATTTTTAGCAATGGAGCAACATCATGCTTAGGCGCCAATGGTTGAAACATTCTGCAGCAGGCATTCTTGCTGCTGCCCTTCCTCAAAATAATGATGCTAGCCAGATTAAGAAGCGAATTAAAGTTGGGCAGATAGGCGTGGGACATCCTCATGCTAGCAAGCTTTCTGTCTACCGCGCATCCCCTGATTACGAAGTGGTTGGCATCGTTGAACCCGATGAAGCGCTTAAGAAAAGCGCAATGGCACAACCCGTGTATAGCAATTTGAAATGGATGACACGCGATGAACTCCTGAACATCAAGGATCTTGATGCAGTGCTTGTAGAAACCCGGGTTGCTGATCTATTAAACACTGCTGAGGTTTGCATTACTGCAGGTAAGCATATTCACCTCGATAAACCAGCAGGCGATAACCTGACACAGTACAAACGCATTCTTGACAACGCGAAAAAGCAAAACCTTCTCACCCAGATGGGATTCATGTATCGCTACAATCCCGCTGTTGTTCTACTTCGTGACTTCCTTAAAAAAGGCTGGTTGGGCGATATCTTCGAAGTGCATACCGTCATGAGCAAAGTAGTTGCACCTTCTGAAAGAAAGCAGCTTGCCAAGTTCAAGGGTGGCATCATGTTTGAACTGGGTTGCCATATCACAGATCTTGTCATTGGCGTTCTGGGTAAACCAACCAAAGTCGAAGGATTCAACCAACATGCCTCAGCAATCGATGATGGTTTAATGGACAATATGCTTGCAGTGCTCACCTATCCGAAAGCAATTGCAAGTGTCAAAACATCTGCGATGGAAGTTGAAGGAGGCAGCAGAAGGCATCTTGTAGTATGTGGCAGCGAAGGAACATTCGAAATCGAACCTTTAGATAATCCATCGGTAAAAATTTCACTCTCAAAACCACGGGGTGAATATAAGAAGGGCACACAAGTAATTAAATTCCAAGGGTTCAACCGCTATGTTGCAGATGCAGCAGACATGGTTCGTATTATCCGTGGAGAAAAGCCTTCCGACTTTTCCTATGATCACGATTTTGTAGTTCAGGAAACTCTGCTGCAAGCTTGCAAAGTACTATAAGACACTTAATATAAAGAGGCTTTTTCATGAAACATCATGTGCTGGTTATTCTTGGACTCTTATTGGGTAATACTATTCATGCTGCTGAAAAGGAGACTCGACCTCAATTTGAATGGGTGATCCAGGCGGGTGGTAAACTGCATGATAAAACTCGTGGCATCACAGTGGATGGCAAAGGCAATGTCTACCTAACAGGCGAATTCACAGGCACCGCAACTTTTGGCGAGTTCACCCTCACCAGCAATAAGCTCATGGATTTCTTCATCGCCAAGGTTGATCCCAAGGGAAAGTTCCTATGGGTACGCAGTGGTGGTGGTTCGAAAATAGATCGTGGTTATGCAATCACAGTTGATGATGCGGGGAATTCCTATGTGACTGGACATTACGAAAGCACCGATGCAAAGTTTGAAGATGTATCGCTTCCGAATTCAGGCGATTACGATATTTTTGTCGCAAAGTATAACTCTTCGGGAAAGATGCTTTGGATTAAAACCGCTGGTGGCAAAGGCTACGATTACGGCCATGGTATCGCAGTGGATTCCCTTGGAAACTTATTTGTAACAGGCTCCCTTACAGGCGAAGGAACCTTTGATGAAATTAAACTTTCAGAGCCTGGTTCATCACGCGTTTTTTGTGCCCGCTACACCACCGATGGCAAACTTCTCTGGGTTAAAACTCCCCAGGGCAAAGGCAACAGCAGCGGCCATGGCATTGCAGTTGATGGTAAAGGTAATTGTTTTGTGGGTGGCCATACCGGTGGCGAAGGTTCGTTTGGCGATATCAAACTCACCAACGCAATGGGTAGAGATATTCTGGTTGCAAAGCTTGATGCCTCTGGGAAGGTGCATTGGATTGCACAGGGGCATGGCAGCAGCGGGGCTATGATTCATGAAATCACCGCAGATAAAAATGGCAATGTCTGGGCCTCTGGAATGTTCAAGGGCGATCTCAAACTTAAAGATAGGGTGGTGAAAAGCAAAGGCGATAGCGATTTATTGCTGATGAGTTTCGGAGCTGATGGATCAGAACTTTGGACCAAAACCGCAGGTGGGCCAGGCATCGATTACGGTCTGGGTGTAGCAACCGATAACCAAGGTAATTCATTCCTTACGGGTTCATTTACTGGAAAGGTTTTGTTTGAAGGCGAAGAGAAAACCTCTTCAGCATCTGCAGATATTTTTGTCATCAGTTTTGATCGGGCTGGAAAGGCTCGCTGGTTTAACCAAGTGCCTGGAAAGGGTACCGATCACGCCTACAGCATAGTTGCAGATACTTCAGGCAATCTTTATCTTTCCGGGGCTTGCAGTGGTAATGCAATGTTTGGCAAACATGAGTTTACAAACCTAGGTAGCAACGATATCTTTTTGGCAAAACTAAAAACCAGATAGAGGCTCAACCTAAGCTAGCATTAAGCATGGGTGAAAACCGGACTATTCAAAGTGCCCGTGCTGTCTGCAAAAGATTCCTTCTCGATCCCCATGGATCGAAGGATACTAAGGTGCATATTCGACATCCGGGTTTCGTTGTTTTTCCAATAGGTGCCATGCTTTAAACCCATCTTGGCGCCACCTGCAATCAAGGTTGGAAGATTCTTTGGATTATGTGTGGTGCTTGCACCACTACCAAATAGCACAATCGTGTTATCAAGTATGCAGCCATTCTTATCTTTGTACTTATTCAACATTTCAAGGAAATGTGCAACCTGCTGGCTCAGGAAGAGATCATACTTTGCAAAGTCCAACTGGCCCGCTTTGTCGTTTGCATGCGAAAGACCATGGTGGGTTTTTGATAGTTTCAGTTTAAGTGGGAAGGTATCGCTGATGCCCATACCATCTTCACGATTCAACATGAAAGTTACAGATCTAGTGATATCAGCATCAAATGCGAGGGCGATCAAATCGAACATATTACGATAATAATCCGCGGGCTCACCCTCAGAAGTTACATTAAGGTTCAAATGTGCATAATCTTGTTTCTTTAATGGTACATCAACCCATTTCTCGGAAGAGATCAAACGGGATTCAACTTCATTAAGGGAAGTAAGATACTGCTCCAACCTTTCACGATCAGATTTACCCAACACATTATTCAGCGCCTTGGTGCTTTCAACCACTGCATCAACTAGTTTAATGCGACGCTTGAGGTCTTCGCGTTCCGTTTTCATTGAATCACGATCGACTCGAAACAACCGGTTGAATATTCGTCTGGGGTTATTTTCCGCAGGGATAGGCCTGCCTTCCAAGCTGTACGAGATCGTACCGGTGCGTGATAAAAATCCGGTACCTGCATCGATCGATAATACCAACGAAGGTTGCCTGCAGTATTGCTTGGTATGCTGGGCGATCACTTGATCCAAGCCCGCAGAATTATAACTGCCGGGTTTCGGATTATGAAGCGGGGCACCCGTCAGCCACATATCAGAACATACATGAGGATCAGCCTTGGGCCCACTTGGGTGATACAACCCCCCCATGAAACTCAGTTGATTACGGTAAGGGCTAAATGGTTCAGTGGATTTACCAAAAACAAAATCGTTGCCATTTTTCGCCGATGGAAACCAGCTCCAATCATCCATGCCATGTTCCGCTCGGGGTAGCGACATACCATTAGCGGTATAGATTGCGCAAAATCGTTTTGGTATTTGTTCAGCAACTTCCGCACCCATGGCATCCAAAACTGGCAAAGCCATCGCAACTCCACCCATGCCCATGAGGAAAGCTCTGCGATCTAATTGTTGGGTTGGAATCATTGGTATCTCTGCTTGGTGTGCTTTAGGGATCACTGATATTTTAATAATACTCTACTTTTCGGTAAATATCCTACTATTGACGACAAAAAGAATCATATCTTGCATTCGATAGCCATCCGCTTTCAATTTTAACCCTTCTTTTTTGAGAAACTCAAGCTCATTGAAGGAAAGATTTCTCCCGGTGGCATATATCGCAAGATGTTTCAACATACTAAAAGCAAGTTGGTCGATCCGATCATTAGTCAAATAGCGTTTAAGATCATCAAACCCTTGAACTTCTTTTTTATCGGGAAGTACCGAACGGGTATCGATCTTCTGCAACTTTAATCGCCCGCCCGCATCGAATTCTTCAAGCGGGATTCCCCAAGGATCAATTTTCGCATGACACTGGGTACAGCCCTTTTGGTTACGATGCTGCTCAAGCCTTTCGCGAAGAGATAACTTTTTTGAATCTTCAGCAAGTGCGGGCACATTGGGCGGAGGGTCATCGGGTGGTTCTGCAATGATTCTTCGGGCAAGCCATGCGCCACGCTTTACTGGGTTGGATTCGCGCCCATCCGAAAGCCCCGCCATGATTGCAGCCTGACCCAGAAATCCCCCCAGTTCTTTTCTGCCATGCTGGATCGGAAGGAAATCAAAACCACTTTGAGATTTATCACCAAGGTCGTAATAACTTGCAACAACTTCGTTAGCAATAATGAAGTCAGACTCAACAAGATTCTTAACGGGCAGATTATTTCGAATCATATATTGAAGGTATTGGCCTGGCTCTTTGAGTAGTTCCGCCCTCGTATCTCTGGTTAGTTTTGGGAACTGCTTTCGATCGGGCTCCAATACCTGAAACTTTTCAAGCGCAAGCCATTGCGATGCATATTCATCGATGAATCCAGAAAATCGTACATCACCGATCATCCGCAGTACTTCAGCATTAATCTGGCTACGTAATTCGCCTGTTGATGCAAGCTTCAACGCCCTTTCATCGGGCGGGCCGTTCCACAAAAAATAAGAGAGCTTCGATGCTAATTCGTAATTGTCCAATGGCTCAGGATTGGGCGTCTGGCTGTTCTCAATCAAGAATAAAAACTGGGGCGAAGTAAGCACTACTTGAAGTGCGTCTTTAATACTTTGCTGAAAGCTGTTTCCCGATTTGATCGATTTTTCAAACACTGCGAACAACGCTGCTTCCGTTTCTTTATTAATCGGAGAACGAAATGCACGGGTAGCAAAGTCCCTGATAATCTTCCTCGCATAGGCAGCTTCATCATCCTTCTTATCAAAATCAATGAAGATATTCTTATGAGCTGCAGGGGGCCAGGTTTCATAAAACGGGCCTTCAAACTCCACAGAGCTAATCAACAATCTTGGCATTTCACGGCCATCGGTGTATTCACTATGAACACCTATTTCGCGAACTCCAGCTAGATAATTAACATTATCTTTTTCTACTTCGGGGTTCGGGTAATTTCGAATAGCCCCCTCGAACACAAACGCTGTCGGCTTATTAGAAGTAATTGGTTTTGGTGCGCCTATCAGGGCAAGCGTGCTACCGCAGTCACGCCGAAAACCCATAGAGGCCCCTAGTTGCGGGGATCGCTTTTCAAATGATATGAACCTTTGCGAAAGTTCATGTGTTTCGGGCAGGGGAGTAAAAACAATACGATCCAAACTTTTTGCACCAGTTGTTTGGGCATTCACTTTAACGTCGCCTGCAGGCAACCTAACAACAACAAAGGCTGGCTGATTTAGTGTGCCCGAAAATTGTCTTTCTCCTAGGGAAAGTGTCAACTCCGAAGGTTTCTCGCGGGGCTGCTGCACAAATTTCCTACCGGGCTCTACCAGCGATTGTATTTCTGATTCATCCAACGCCCTCTGATAAATTCTAACCTGACTCAACTCACCTTTGAATTGCTGCGCATCTTGAATACGGCCCAGATAAAGATCAACCTTCGGGTTATCCAGATTTGCTGAACCAATCGCGCCCTTGCCCACCAAGAAGCCATTAACATACAAACGCGTTTCGTTGCTACCACGGCGCACCACCGCTGCTACATGCTGCCAAGCGTTGGCACGAATCGTACCCGGTGGCGAACTAACGGTACCATTGGATTGATTATCAGGGCCAGCCGTTTCTATCCGAAGCACACCCTTATTATTGGGCATGTCAAGGTACCAACCATTGGTCCAACTGTACTTCCCAAGACAAACAATCCCGGCCTGCCTGAGTTGAGTCGGATGAATCCAAGCAGCAACCGTGAACTCGCCATTCTTAACATTCATCGATTCATTACGGGAAATAGAAACCGAATCGCCATTACCATCGAGAGAGAGGGCTTTGCCAAAAGGCGAATTGATAAACTTGGCATCGCCTTGAAGTTGCCCTGCAAGATTTTTTGTATCGGGATTACTAAGCGTATTTCCATTTAAAGGCCAATTCCCGATTAGCTTATCATCTAACCGAGAAGAATCTTGCTTAGCAGGTTTTTCGCGAGTTGCAGCATGAACATCAACCTGATAAATACCAGCCTGCTTGATCATGATGGATGCGGAATCTGATGGGTTGCTACAAACAACAACATTTTCCGAATTTGAAGATTGGGCAGTAGCACCAGAATCTAACAGCAGGCCATCATCATATTTTGCAGCATTGACAGTAATGCGAAAACGGCCCTGATTGGGCAGCTCACGAAGCGCAATTTTAAAGTTTGCCCTCGGGCCATAGGTGCTATCAACGCCAAAGATTTCAGCACTTGGAATCGCAGGCCGTAATAATAATCCTTGGGGTACCGAACTATAGGCCAAACCCTTGGGATAGCCAGTGGTGCCACGCATGCATGCATAAACCGCATGGTAAATACTGTCGTAATCTCGCCAACCACGAACGGTACCATTACCCGCATACCCCTCAATAAAGCGATACTTCGTCTGCATGATAAAAGGGTCAAAAGCAAAACTTTTAATGGGGGTAGTTTGAGTCACCTTGAAATCTTTATTGTTAAGCAGAAGGCTGTTGGCGCCCAAGATAAGTTGGTCAGGGCAAGGATTGTTATTAATGGATGAACCCAGATCCATACGAAAGCTTTGTATGGTGGGCTTTGAATTTTCTTCAACGATACATTCTTTAAGCGCCTTATCTGCAATTTCGAAATACGATTCCAAAAGCAACGGAGAAAGTTGCAGTGTTGCTTGATTGTTTAAGAAGCCATCGCGGGAAACTGCATCGGGTGGCAGGATATCAGTAAAGTTATCTTCTATCTTCAACAGTTCTCGAAGCGTGTTTTTATACTGGGCTACGGTTAGCCTTCTCGCTCCGCCATTCTTGGGCGTTGGCCTAAGCCTTGCGATATCTGTTGAACTCTTAATCCAAGATATCAGTTGCTCGCGCTCTATTTTTGTTGGTTGTGCCTTGCCTTTTGGGGGCATCTCTTCGTCTTGGATCTGATGCAAGATCCCATCCCAAAGACGTATCTCGTTATCTGCAAACCCCGCGGTAAGATGATCCACACGAATCCCCGAATTCATCTTTTCTGCGTTATGACATTGAACACAATATTTTTTCAAGAAGGGATCTGCATGCTTTTGAAAACTAGACTCCGTTACAGTGGGTTGGGCAGCATGAAGCCCAGTCGCTAAACACAGGAACATTATTAGACAACGAATATTTTGAGGCATATTTGCACTTGAGTACGGTAGGTTAACCAAGTCCTAATTACATTTTAATATTAATCGAAAATGGCTCAAACTCTTATTTTTATTCCAAAGAATTGCTATTTTTCCTGCATTAGGGTTCGATCTTTCTGACAGAACTGATTTTAGGATTGCCCATTCAGGCTTCTTCATCAAATATCTTCATTCTTTATAAAATCTTGCTTTCGCTGGCATTAACACTATTTTTGCCTTACCATAATTCTTGCTATTGTTATCCCTGCCTGTATTTTTTCTGGAAACATAAACCATGAAACTCAAACTTGCTTCCGCTTTTATTTCTGGATTACTCCTTGCCCCTCTCTTTGTTTCCGGGGCAGATATTCTACCCTCCGACAAACGATTGGCACCACCCAAAGATCTCAATGGCTACTTCCCCTTCACACCGCCCCAAACCAAGATTGAATGGGATACTCGCGCGGAATTTGTGCGAACACAAATCCTACTTTCACAAGGCCTTTGGCCCATGCCCACCAAGACTCCCCTTAAAGCTGTGATTCATGGCAAAATTGATCGCCCCGATCACACCGTCGAAAAAGTCTATTTCGAAAGCAGCCCCGGTTTCTTTGTCACGGGTAATCTCTACAAACCTAAAAATGTGAAGGGTAAAGTCCCAGGCGTTTTGTTCGCTCACGGCCATTGGAAAGATGCCCGACTCAGCGAAGAAGCACCGAATAAAGTTCGTCACGAAATCGCAACTGGTGAAGAACGATTCGAAAAAGGTGGCGTTAGCAGATTTCAAGCCATGTGCATCCAACTCGCACGCATGGGTTGCGTTGTTTGGCAGTGGGATATGCTCAGCGATTCCGATTCCCACCAGTTCTCACGCGAAGTTGTTCACACCTTCGGCAAACAGCGACCTGAAATGAACAAGACCGAAAACTGGGGCCTCTATAGCCCACAAGCTGAATCTAATCTTCAGAGCATCATGGGCCTACAAACTTGGAACGCAATTCGCTCCATGGATTTCTTACTTAGTATTCCTGAAGTAGATTCAGAACGCACCGCAATGACAGGCGCAAGTGGTGGCGGCACCCAGACCATGCTGCTTGCTGCAATCGATCCCCGCTTAAAACTTTCATTCCCCGCAGTCATGGTCAGCACCTCAATGCAAGGCGGTTGCACCTGCGAAAATTCCTCAATGCTTAGAGTGAACACAGGCAATGTTGAATTCGCTGCACTCTTTGCGCCTAAGCCACAAGGCATGACCACCGCAAATGATTGGACCAAAGAAATGGCAACCAAAGGGTTCCCAGATCTTAAGAAACTTTACTCAACCCTAGGGAAACCTGAGAATGTAATGCTCCATCGGGGCGAGCATCACCCGCACAATTACAACTCACTAAGTCGTTCTGCTTTTTTCACCTTCTTAAATCATCACTTTAAACTCGGCCACAAATCGCCTGTGATTGAAAATGATTTCGATCCTCTTACCCCTGCACAACTCACCGTATGGGATGCCCAGCACCCCGAACCAAAAACTAATGGCCCAGATTTTGAACGCTACCTTTTAAAATACTTTAAGGATGATTCTGATAAGTTATTGCAACCCAGTACCACTTCCGCTGCAGCACTTCGCAATGGCATTGGCAAAGCGGTTGAAATAATTATTGGCAGATCTTATGCGCAAGCTGGTGATTCCGATTGGATTCTCAACGATAAAAAAGATAAAGGTAAGTATATTGAGATGACAGGTATCATTCGCAACAAAACTCATGCAGAGGAACTTCCCGTTACTTGGCTTTACCCCAAGGAATGGAAAGGCCAGGCTGTTGTTTGGCTTGACGATGCAGGCAAGTCTTCCCTTTATAATGGAGATGGCTCCGTCAAAGCGGGCGTTCAAGAACTTCTGAATGCAGGGGCAACCGTCATGGGTGCAGACCTTCTCTTCCAAGGTGCATTCTTAAAGGATGGCAAACCCATGAAACAAACCAGGCTTGTTTCAAATCCGCGCGAGTTTGCTGGTTTCACTTATGGTTATAACCACACCCTTTTTGCACAACGCACCCACGATGTGCTTACCCTCACCCGTTTTCTTAAAACCGCAAAGATTGGTTCGCATCCTCAACCCACCTTGATTGGTGTGGCTGGCTTTGGTGAAATAGGCCCCATCGTTATTGCTGCCCGTGCTCTCGCAGGTGATGCCATCGACCGTGCTGCGGTTGATACCAAGGGCTTCCGCTTCTCGAACCTTCTGGATTACCGCGATCCCAGTTTCCTTCCGGGTGGTTCCAAGTATCTTGATCTTCCGGGCATGATGGCGCTTAACGCCCCCCATGCAATCTGGATTGCAGGAGAAACCAAAACTCCCGCCTTTGTTTCAGATATTTACACAAAAGCAGGAGCCGCAACCAAGTTTAATCTCTTTGCAGGCGATGCTTCCAAGCAGGAACTCGAAGCAGGCAAATGGCTTGTGAAGTAAGGCGGGAGGCTCTACTTCAATAACCATGCGAGTGCAGCATGGAAGCAGTAGGCCATTAGAATTTTAAAAGATTTAATTTATCGCTTTACTCCATTAAAACATTTGTTAATGTCTGTTTAGGATGATCGTTTGCCCAGAAGATTTAAAGGTCTTTTAAAAGTACTGCCATTCATCGCGTATCTGCCTCAAACCCAATTTCCGAGAAGCCTTCTCGGAAATTGCCTTTCACCCTAAGTTGGTCCCATTACATACTGCTTCTCACCATTAAAGAAACTGCAGAGCGCCAGTTCTACGAGATCGAATCTACCAATGAGAGCTGGTCTGTCCCCGAGCTTAAGCGTCAAAAAGCTTCATGCTTATACGAACGCCTGGCTTTAAGCCGTAATCCAGCAGGGGCCAAGTATCTGGCTCAAAAAGAGAGAATGTGAAAATCAATCTGTTGATGCAACCCTTGAATCTGCTGAAAATTACCAGAACGATTTCTACATTCCGGCAAACAAATTGATAGGAAATGTTAAAAGTTCCAAGGGTAACTTTCCGTTCATTTATAAAGCGCGTGGCATAAAGAGCTCGCTTAAAGAATTTTTAGTAACTTTCATTCATTGGGAGTTAGTCAATAAGCCCAAAGAAGCAAAAGTTTCCTTTGCTTTAAAAAACATCGATTATGAAGTTGCCTTAGCCGTCGCATTGGAATTACAGCTTTTGTATCACCATGAAGACCCCCAAGGAAGCCTTGAATCTGGCCAATGCTCATCGGCCTGCTACACCTTTTTAAACCTTAACCACATCGGTAATTCTTTATGGCTTTTAATTTTTCATAAAAACCTTTGACAGGTTATCAATCATATGATTTTATTATTTCATTATGACACATATGCAGAATGAAATCCCTGTTCCAAAGCCTTCAATAGTTCGCAGTTCCGCTATTGATTACCTTAGAGCATTGATGACGATTTTTGTTTTGTTTTTACATGATACACTGGCTTACACCACTTGGGGTAAATTTGATCCAGCAGATTATGCTGAACATTCCGCAGCACCCATCATTGACCCGAACAAGTGGGGGGGATTCGACATAGTTGCACCGCTGTTAAATCTTTTTTTCATGGCATTAATGTTTTTCATCTCAGGGCTCTTTGTTTGGAAAAGCCTTGTAAAAAAAGGATCGATACATTTTCTTAAAGACCGAGGGCTAAGGCTGGGTATTCCTTTTGTAATTTCACTTACGGTGATAATGCCCTTGGCATACTATCCTTCTTTTTTAATGACTGGTGCCACTAATGATTTTTTCTCTTACTGGATGGGTTGGTCATGGTTTAGTGGACCAGCTTGGTTCATATCGATGCTACTCGTTTTCAACCTGCTCGCAGTTGTCTGCTTTTGGGTTTTCTCAAACTCAACAATCGCTCTTCCTGCAATCGTATTCACAAATCCGCTGGTTTTCTTTTTAACCCTGTTGACATTATCATTGGCAGGTTTTATTCCGTTGCTGTATTTGTTTGGACCGTTCCATTGGATTGCTTTTGGGCCCCTGTTAATAGGCCAGGGATGCCGTTTCATTTTGTATCCGGTTTATTTTTTTGCAGGCGTTGCTGTGGGCGCCTTTGGGTTAGACAAAAGTATTCTTGCGCAGGAAGGGCCACTTTCAAGGCAATGGTTTTTTTGGTTGATTGCTTCGATATTTAGTGCCTTGTTTTTTTTGATCACTTTTGCGAGCGTGCACCTCGATCCAGCTGCGAAATGGGCTGCCCCTGAGGGATGGGTAAACCTAGGATTTTCTATGACCCTTTATTGTACGACCGTAAGTATTACCTTCATTGCTTTGTTCCTTCGATTCGCCAACACTCGATATTCAATTATTGATAACCTGTGTGATAATGCTTACGGCATCTACTTGGTTCATTACCCATTTATCGTCTGGTCGCAATACTCATTACTCGGCTCCTCGATGCCCGCAATTTCCAAGGCATTGATTGTATTTATCGTAACTCTGGGGCTAAGTTGGGGAACTAGCGCATTGCTTCGGTCAATTCCCGGAGTCCGTAAAATCCTATAAGTTGGGCTTTGATTAAAACCCAAGTTCCAATGGTATTGATTAATCTTGCCTTAAATGCCGATATTAACATTAGCATCCAAGTTTTCAATTGTATCAAACAGTTGAAAACGACTATAATTATAAAGGTAGTGATCCCGCCTAAGAATTTAGGACCGTAAACCATGCCAGAAATAAAAGGTTGCACAAGTTTTCGCAAAGCAGAGACAAAAAGTCGTCGCGAATTCATAAAGATAGGCGCCCTCGGAATGGGTGGACTTTCCCTTCCCTCGCTGCTTCAAGCAGAACAAGCCGCTGGCATAAAAAAATCCCACAAAGCGGTAATCATGATTTACATGGCAGGTGCGCCTCCGCATCAAGATATGTACGATCTTAAGATGAATGCGCCTGCTGATATTCGTGGTGAATTTAAACCGATCAACACCAATGTTCCTGGCATTCAAATTTCTGAACATCTGCCTAAACTTGCATCCATCATGGATAAGCTTGTGCCCTTGCGTTCGGTCTATGGTTCACCAAGTGGTGATCATGATTCCTTTATTTGTTACACCGGTCGTACGGTAAAAAACCAACCTCAAGGCGGCTGGCCTTCGCTTGGCTCGTCGATTTCCAAAATACTAGGTTCCAGTAATAATTCAGTTCCTCCATTCATTGGGCTGGCCCCCACTGCTGGCCATCCGCCTTATGGTTCACCCGGTCATCCAGGATACCTTGGCATTGCCAACGCTGCATTCAGGCCCTCCGGCCCAGTAAAAGATAACATGGTATTGGATAGCATTAAATCTTCGCAACTTACTGACAGGCGATCGTTGCTTTCAAGTTTTGATGCAATGCGCAGAGATCTAGATTCCCGTGGCTCCATCGATGCCATGGATTCCATCAGCCTTCAAGCACTTGAAATACTTACTTCCAGCAAGCTGATGGATGCGTTGGATCTTTCGAAGGAACCCTCATCCGTTCGTGAAAAGTTTGGCAAGGGCGATCCAAAAAACTATGGCGATGGCGCACCACGAAATCTCGAACACTTTTTAATGGCACGCAGGCTCATCGAAGCAGGCGCACGGGTGGTGACCCTTAATTTTGGCCGTTGGGATTTCCATAGCAACAACTTCAGCGAATGTAAAAACACCCACTTCCCCATGTTCGACCATGCGATGCATTGCCTGATTACTGATCTTCATCAACGGGGGTTGGATAAAGATGTTGCTGTTGTTGCCTGGGGCGAATTTGGCAGAACGCCAAGAATTAACAAGGATGCTGGCCGTGATCATTGGCCACAGGTTGGTGGTGCGCTACTGGCAGGGGGCGGCTTCCGCAGTGGTCAGGTGATTGGTTCAACCGATCGGGATGGGGGCAGCATTGCTTCCCGACCTGTTCATTTCGGCGAGGTTCATGCCAGCCTTTATCAGCACTTTGGCATCAACCCTCATACCACCGCACTCAATGATTATGCAGGCAGGCCGCATTATCTGGTGGATGAATGGAAAGCCCTTCCCGAACTTGTTTGATCTAGTCTAACTAGTGAATCAAACAAGAATCAGAATGTTGTGCTTATTTACCACCGAATATCTTTTTCAGAGCCTCGGCTTTAAGTAGCCTTTCGAAGTAATTAAGCATTTGCGTAGGAACAACTCTGTTCCTTTCATCAACTACCCCTGCAATAATGTAGAAACCCATTTCATCGGTGGTATTCTCGCCAAGGAAAATAGTTTTCGCAGGGTGGAAGGGGTTTTGGGGGTTACTGGATGAATTATCAAAAATCCATTCGTTATGAATCGTAGTGCCCTTGGGTAACGAAACGTAATCAATTGGATAATAGCGTTGCTGCCAATTAAAATCCCAGTCCTTTATTTCAAACAAAAGAACCTTTTCCGTGGAACCGGGAAGTGAATAGTAAAGTCGTGATTCCGTAGCAAGCCTATGGGCATGAGGTGCAAAGGTAAAAAGCTTGATATCTTCTTCAAGAACCCTAGAGCCGGTGGCTTTATACTTTTTAACCCCTGCAGGGATAATGGTAAAGGTGGTATCTACCAAATAACTCTTAATGAATTTGGTAGGCGGTTTTTTTGTCAACCACAGGCCTAGTTTAGAACGATCAACCTCTTGCTTGCCATTACGATGGAAATGCATCTGCATAAAGACATCGCATTGGGGCGGCAGGATATAAGCAGTATCTGGGGGGGCAGTAATAGGATCAACTGCGGGAACCCAACCACCAAGGCCAGAACCTGGATTATCCTGATTGCGTTTCACCTTCGAAGGATCCGGAATAAATCCAAGCCCCATGCCGGAACTATATCCGGGGCCCCAATCGCCAATCCCGTTTGCGGGCGGGGTCGAATTGCCTAGTTTTTTTTGCGCCTCCATCAACATCCCCGTGCCATCATAAAAGTACAAGGAGTGATGAACGATCTTCGGATTACCAGGAATAAACTGTGATTTTCTTATAAACAGTTCTTCCTTGTTATTTAGCGGCATTACGATCGTACGATAATGATCCTCACCCAAGGGCCCGAGATGAAAATCTCCTGGAGATTCGAGAATAATATCAGGCGGGTTTTCATCATCCCATTCTTTGGAAGATCTAAACTTGGCTGGTGCCGGAACATCTTTTTTATCACCCCGAGCACTACCACCTTCAACCCACTTGTTGATGGTTTCAATTTCCTGCTTGTTCATGCGGGGGTCATGCCTTAAAGGTACGCTTTTTACTGTTGGTTTCCATGGCGGCATTACCCCGGCAACAACATTCTCTTGGATTAATTCAGCCCAATTATAGGCGTCCTTGAATGTTAACAACGGGAAAGGGGCAGCTTCACCCGGCCTGTGGCATTCCTGACAGTTCTTCTGAAGGATAGGCAATACATCACGGTAAAAAGTAACTTTGCCATCTTCAACCAAAGGTTTTTTAACCCTTTCCAGCGGGCAACCTACTGAATCCGTGTATTGGACTAATACTTCTTTATTTGCAAGTACATTGCTTAAAGCATCTTTAAGGTCATGGTTTTTTACAATCAAATTTCGAGTTGCTCGATCTTCATGCTGATCATTGATCCTGCCAAAATAACGAAGAGTCATTGCGCTATCGATTAAAAACACTTGTGGCGTGATGTCTGCAAGAAATAGAGTGGATACAAAATGCTCGGGATCATAAAAGACGGGGAAGTTGATTTTGAATTCTTGAATATGATTTGCCAACTCCTTAGGCGACTCCACATCGCAGCATACCCCAATGATGTTAACCTTCTTTTCTTTATATTTTTCCGCCAACTCGATAAGTTCAGGCGTTTGCCTGTTAGATATTGGACACTGAAAATTCAGAAAAGCAACAATAGTGGCATTGGCGCCCCTTAGCTCTTCGATTGTTTTTTTCTCTCCTGTAACACTAACAAAAGTAATGTTCTCGATTTTTTTATTCAGCTTGATGAGGGCGGAAAGCGTTTGATCAGAACCGTTTTGTTCTGGGGCATTTTCCTCTTTCTTTTCCTGTGCCAAAATAACCGACATACCAAGCACCAAACCAACCATGCTTACAATCGCAAAGAGAATTCTCATTCGTTCAACCCTTTATAAAACTTTATTAACCTAGGATTATTGGTTACCATTTAAACAGCGATGTAACTTACTGCATAACTCAGAATAACATTACTATGTTACATTATACCGTGGTTTTTTAAAAGGTTTCATTCATGCTTCACTTAATTTTTTTCTCTATTCTCGCCCTGCATGCAGACCCCGTAACCGTTTTACAACCAGACAGGGTTTTTGATGGGGTTTCTTCCATTCATGAAGGATGGGTCGTTGCAATACAAGGCGAAAAAATCATCTTTGCAGGGCCAAAAACAAGCTTTAAACCGCCCACCAATGCCCAGATCCTTCTTCTTTCAGGCACGACGCTAACACCAGGGCTGATTGATGCTCATTCTCACCTATTATTACACCCATACGATGAGGCAAAGTGGGAGGATCAGGTATCGAAAGAACCCGTTGCAGAACGCATCAGCAGGGCTACCATCCACGCCCGTGCCAATTTACTTAGCGGTTTTACCACGCTGCGTGATCTTGGAACCGAGGGCGCCCAGCTTGCTGATGTAGGCATCAAATCTGCTATTGAAAAAGGAATTATTCCCGGCCCAAGATTATTAGTGACCACCCGTGCCATTGTTGCAACGGGTAGCTACGCCCCCAGAAACTTCGCCCCAGAATGGCGCATCCCCCAAGGCGCCGATGAAGCCGATGGCGATCATCTTCGCACCCTAGTTCGCAGGCAGATTCGCGAAGGTGCCGATTGGATTAAAATCTACGCAGATACACCACATGGCCTAGGGCCAAACCCAAAGCCAGCCTTCTCAATCGAAGAATTAAAACTCGTGGTTGCAACTGCTGCAGATGCTGGCGTCAAAGTTGCAGCACATGCCCAATCGAAAGAGGGAATGAAACGAGCCGCCCTCGCAGGCGTTAACACCATCGAGCATGGCGATGCAGGCGACATCGAAGTTTTTCGTTTGATGGCTCAAAAGAAAATAGGCTACTGCCCCACCCTCGCCACTGCAGAAGCCTATGCCCGTTATGATGGCTGGAAGCCCAACTCCCCATTGCCCACAGCGCTTGTCTCTAAGAAAGAAAGTTTCAAGGCGGCATTGGAATCGGGCGTGTTAATAGGAAATGGCAGCGACATTGGGGTATTTCCCCATGGGCAGGGCTATCAAGAACTTGAGATGCTGGTAAAATATGGCATGACTCCCTTGCAAGCCCTTCGCTGTGCAACTTCGGATGCTTCCAAATTACTTGCCCTGGAAAACAAAGTGGGCATGGTTAAAGAAGGTATGATCGCAGATTTGGCAGCCTTCGAGGGCGACCCCTCAAAAGAAATAAAAGATGTTCGTAAAGTTAAATTTGTAATGAAATCTGGTACCATCTACAAACAACCATGAAAGGATAATTCTGATGCATAAGATTCTTAGCTTGATTCTCGCAGTTGTTTTAGTTCCTTTTTCCTTGGCACTCCCGCCATTAACCCAGGCCACTTCCAGCCTAGGCGCTGTAGAACTTGATGGCTACCTTTATGTGTATGGCGGCCATGCAGGCAAAACCCACAAATACAACACCGAAACCGTTCTCGGAACCTTCCAGCGCTTAAAGTTAGATGGCGGGAAAGAATGGGAATCTTTACCTGGTGGCCCCAAGGTGCAGGGAATGAACCTTGCAACCCATGGTGGAAAAATTTATCGTATCGGTGGCTTGCAACCTAAAAACGCACCTGATGCACCCACAGATAATGTCTCGATCTCTGATTGCTCATGCTTCGATCCCAAAACAAATAAATGGCTTCCCATAGCTTCCCTACCTGCAGGTAGATCCTCTCACGATCTTGTTGTCGCAGGCGATAAACTCATCGTGGTTGGCGGTTGGGAAAGTAGAGGTAAAGGGAATATGCCCATCTGGCATGAAACTTCCCTAATCTTGGATTTGAAAGCCAAGGATGCAAAATGGGAATCGATACCACAACCATTTAAAAGGCGCGCATTAACTGCTGCATCTTTAGGCAACAAGGTTTATGCAATCTGTGGAATGGATGAAAACGGAGCATTGATTAACCAAGTTGATGTTTATGATCTGGATGCAAAAAAATGGTCACAAGCCCCTGCCCTGCCAGGTGACAAAACAGGCTTTAGCCCCGCAGCTAATATCGTGAAAAACAAAATCATCATCAGCACCTCGGAAGGCCTGGTGTTTCGTTTGAATGAATCGGGGGATGGTTGGGAAAAGGTTGGCACCTCGACCACAAAACGCATTGTTCATCGCCTCGTTCCATTTGGCAATAACGCCCTCTTGGTAGGTGGCGCTGCGCCTGGCGGTGCGGGCAATTTTGCAGATCTCGAAGTGGTAACCATTTCTGAAAAGGGTCAGAAAGTACCCTGATGATTTTAGTCTCCTAGTGCTCGCAAGCGACAAAGTTTTGCTAGGCGATACCGTTTAATAAAGGGTAGGCAAATAAAAAACCAGCCTGAGGGGTTGACCAGGCTGGCTTAAGATTTTTAACAAAGGTTGTAGCAATATCGCAGGTGCTGCTTCCAACACCTTAGGCAGAAATTAATCTCCCAAGGTTGAAGTACCAAACAAGCCGCCAGTGAACGCTGGGTTCATGACGAACAAGTTGTCGGTCTCGGTCAGGCTGGCTGCGCCAACGCTGAATACTGAGACGCGTGGGCCACCGGTTGGGCCAGCTAAGGCTACTGCAAAGTCCTGCCCGTTGGCATCTTCTGCAACACCTGCGCGGATAGCTCCGGCGAAGCCTGCGAAAGGCACACCAGCGATACCTGCAGTTGCGGAATCAAGAATCACACCGTAGCCACCGTTGCTGGTACCAATAATCAGGTCAGAGATACTGCCAGAATTAAGGACACCAACAGCCAAGCTAAGGCCACCTACCGAGGTGGTGTTGTTGAATGCAAAGAAGTTGTCAACAACCGTTGGGTTGTTGCCAGTTCCGTTAGCATTAAACGACTTGATGTTGTAACCACCGTTGCTTGCAGGAGCAGTAATGATTTCATCACCTGCAACAGCATC
>Ga0208482_1000057_pt1 | contig 36519 bp, 39 predicted proteins | sample LakMenEpi26Sep10_FD_150737 | JGI IMG/M metagenome (GOLD analysis project Ga0208482, IMG submission 150737) | Freshwater microbial communities from Lake Mendota, WI - 26SEP2010 deep hole epilimnion (SPAdes) | ecosystem: Environmental > Aquatic > Freshwater > Lake > Epilimnion/Euphotic zone ... | reverse complement strand
AGATTACGTCAATTGTGCCTTCGACGACAGCAGTTGCTGTCTTCTTGTCGACGTCGGCGTGGATAGCTACTGCTTGGATGAGGTCACGTTTTTTCATATCCCTCAAAGGTATTAGATGGTCAATGCAATTTGGTGGATTATCAGTTCTATGGTTTTGAGCCAGAGAAAACTGGCCAGTAAGCGCTTAAAACGCCTATTTTGAGGCTTTAAGTGTTTGAGGCCTCAAAGATGCTCTGAATTGCTGCGTCGAGGGCGCCGTTAAATTGCGACTCGGTTTGTTTGGCCGAAAGCCCTTCGGTGAGTGCCCGCGAGAAACTCGCAATGACGCCACGATTTCTTGCCAACTGCTTGTTGGCTTCTTCGCGGCTGTACCCACCCGAAAGTGCAACAACGCGAATCACGCGCGGATGTTTAACGAGCGCATCAAAAAAACCACTTTCGTTAGGCAGCGTTAGTTTGAGCATTACATCTTGCTCGCCATTTAGCGAGTCAAGTTGAGCCAGAATTTCGGCTTTCAAAATTACTTCGGCCGCACTTTTCTCTGGGCTTTTAATGTCAACTTCTGGTTCGATAATCGGCACAAGACCCGCACTCACGATCTCTTTGCCGATTTCAAATTGTTGGCGTACAACATCGGCAACACCAGTTTTGTTCGCGAGCTTGATCACCGAACGCATTTTTGTGCCAAATACACCGTGAGACTTGGCGCTTTCAAGACGTGAACTCAACTCTGGGATCGGTTTCATTATTTGAGCGCCATTTATTTCGTCGGCCAAACCGTTGTCGATTTTTAGAAACGGCAAGATTTGTTTGTGTTGCCAGAGGTATTCGGCAGAGCCTTTACCATCAATTTTGCGATTCATCGTCATTTCGAAAAGAATCGCACCAAGAATACGCTCGCTGGTGAACACCGGGCTTTGAATAATCCGCGAACGCATTGCGTGAATCAAATCAAACATTTCGGCTTCACCGTTGTATTCAGTTTCTTCAACACCATAAAGCTTGAGGGCTTTTGGTGTGCTGCCCCCGCTCTGATCTAGCGCGGCGATAAAGCCTTTGCCCGATTTGGCTTTTTGCATTTGGTCAGCGTTCACTTTTGTAGCCATTTTGAAAGTCCTTTGTGCGTTCGACGCGTTTCATTGAATAATAACGCACTTTGAACAGGCTCTATAAATGCGGGTTGACCAACACGCGCCCGCGCATTTTGCCAGCCAAAATTTTGTCGAGTTGCTCGCTCAAGTCGTCGAGGCCGACTATCTCGACACTTTGTGTTTCAAGCCAAGTGGGTTTCAAATCGGTGGCGATTCGCGACCACATTGCCTTGCGAGGCTCAATCGGCGTTTGCACACTGTCAATGCCGAGCAAGTTGACGCCGCGTAAAATAAATGGCAACACAGTGGTGGATAGACCTGTGCCACCGGTGAGTCCACTCGCGGCGACGCTGCATCCGTACTTCAGAGTGCGAAAGATGTAGGCGAGTGTTGCGCCACCGACGCAGTCAACTGCGCCTGCCCAGCGTTCGCGTTCGAGAGGCTTCGGCGATTCGGCTGAAGTTTCGGCGCGGTCAATAATTTCGCTCGCACCAATTTTCTTGAGCCATTCGGCAGTTTCTGGTTTGCCTGTGCTGGCGACAACTTCATAGCCACGAAGCGCAAGCATGCCGACGGCGACCGAACCAACGCCACCCGTTGCGCCGGTTACAAGAATTGGGCCCGTGTTTGGTTTGAGTCCGGCTTTTTCGAGTGCATCAACTGAGAGTGCAGCCGTGTAGCCAGCCGTGCCGATCATCATTGCGGTGCGCGCGTCGAGACCTGCGGGCATTGGCACAAGCCACTCTGATTGCACGCGCGCATACTGCGAGAAACCACCGTGATGAGCAACGCCGATGTCGTAACCGTGGGCAATCACACTCGTGCCGACTTTGATTGCTGGGTTTGATGATTCGACGACTTTGCCAGCCAAATCGACGCCGCCAATAAGCGGATCGATGCGTGCAATGCGACCAGACTCGGTGCTGGCTAGGCCATCTTTAAAGTTGATGCCCGAGTATTCGACTTGAATCAACACATCGCCGTCGCCAAGTTGATCAATTGGCATGTCGACAATTTTGCGTGCCCAACCTGACTCGGTTTTGCCAACTGTAAATGCGCGGCTTGTGTTTGGTGTGTTCATTTTGTTGTTCTCATTTCATGTGGCTCGTCTGCTTTTTTATTTGCTTAAAAGAGTTTATTTGCGGCGCGAGTCGCGGGCTGCGGGCATCCAATTTTCTCCGGCTGTTTTGTCGATGCGCGATAACAATGTTTGGCTGTGGGGCATCACAAGATCGTAGAACTTGCGAGTTTTTGTTTCGCCTAAGTTTCGCCAGGCGCGCTCACTGAGTTGATCAGTTAAATCTTCAAGTTGCTGGCGAAATGCCAACCCAGCATCATTAATTTTTCGTTCTGTTACGAAGCCGCGCTGGTTCAGTGAATCCCATGCCTCGTTTAGTTGTGCGTCGTTGGCACCGCGACTTCGCGGTATCCAATCGCCGGGGTATCCCAAAAATGCATCATGCAATAAGCCTGCTTGCACACCGCTGATGTCGTGCGCTGCAAGAATTGCCCAGTGCGTGTCGCCGCGCCACTCACGAATGCAATTAATTGCCAACCATGCCGACAACACTGGTTCGTTCTCACAACGTGGCCAACCGCGATGTGCCGCGTGCAAGGCTCGCCCTGAAATCGGCAAACTATCGGCAGCCTGCCACAGATCATTTGCCATTACGCCAAGATCATCAACGATTTCTGGAACATATTCGTTTAATCCGCGCACGACTGCTTCGTTTCGTACCCGGTAGGTATCTTCGAATGTTGTTTTTTCTCGCGCGAGTTTTAGCGCCAAACGAATAAAGTCAGCATGAATCGAATAGCACGCTGCGATCACAACTTCATCGCCGGCACTTGCAAGTGGGGCGCAACGCGAAGCGATGTAATAACCAAGACCGTTTTCAACGCCGAGTTTTGTGTATCGCGAAATTGCATCTGGGTCCCAATAGATCCAGCCAACTAATCGGTGGGACGCCAGCGACGCCTGTGCACTGAGCGACTGCCAATCGGTCATGCTTTGCGTGCTCATTACTTTTGTCACTTTCGCTGATGATCTTGGCAATTTGAGTGTGATGTATCCGCCGTCAGAATACAGTTATTTCGGCGATGAGCACTAAACCAATTCGAGTCGGTCTATTGGCCTATGGAGCAATCGGCTCTGAGCACAATTTGGCAGTGCAAAACACAGGTGGCTTGGTTCTATCGGCCGTATGCGACACAAAACCTGAGCGAATCGCAGCGGCTAGAGAACTCGCGACAGACTTTGTTGGCTTCAGTGACGCAACCGAGATGCTTGACTCGGGTTTGCTTGACTTAGTTGTAATTTCGACACCTCCAAATAGTCACTTTCACTGGGCAAAAGAGTCGCTTAGTCGTGGCATTCATGTTGTACTTGAAAAGCCGATGGCGTTAACTACAGATGAATGTGATGAGTTAATCAAATTAGCGATTGATAAAAATTTATTATTAGTTGTATACCAAAATCGTCGGTTTGATGCTGACTTCGTGACGTTGCGCTCGTTAATCGCTTCGGGTGCAATTGGCGAGGTTTATCAGTTCGACACATTCGTCGGCGGATACTCGAGGCCATGCGATTATTGGCACTCTGACTCGGTGATTTCTGGTGGCGCAATTTTCGATTGGGGAAGTCACTTTATTGATCAAATCTTGAACATCATTACCGATGATGTTGCCCATGTCAGCGGGCAGAACCATAAAAGAGTTTGGACACATGCGACGAACGCGGATCATGCACAGGTGACGATTACATTTGCAACTGGCAAGCAAGCAACTTTTATTCATTCAGATCTAGCCGCGGCACGAAAGCCAAAATTTTATGTTCTAGGCACACTCGGCGCAATCGTCGGCGACTGGAACCCACAAGCAGAGCCAGCAGTGGCCGATCTTCCAGCAATTTTGACTTTGCATAGTCAAGACGAAAAATCGCAAACAATTGAACTCGAAAAGTTAGACGAGTTTGAATTTCACCGATCAATCGTCGAATATCTCACAAGTGGCAAGCCAATGTCGGTAACTGCTTTGCAGTCGCGCAATGTTGTCGCAATTATGCAAGCGGCAGAGGAGTCTGCGAAGAGCAACGCATTGCCAATCTTGCCCAAGTTGCGAGCAACGTCTGTCGACAACTTTTCGCAGGCAAGTTCAAAATGACAGTCAAATGGGGTTTTCTCGGAGCCGGGTGGATCGCCAATCGGGCCACGGCGCCCGCGGTGCATGCCGCCAATAATGCGCAACTCTTTGGGGTAGCTAGCCGCGATAGGGCACGTTCGGCAAAGTTTGAGCCACAAAATGTTTATGACTCGTATCAACAGTTGTTAGATGATCCACAAATCGAAGTTGTTTATATAAGTCTCGCCAATCATCAGCATCTTGAATGGGTAACGAAATCGCTTGAAGCAGGCAAACATGTGCTGTGTGAGAAACCGCTGGGTGTGAATGCAATAGAAGTTCAAGCGATGATTGATTGTGCTCAGCGTTGTAATCGACTTTTAGTTGAAGCAGTTTGGACTCGCTGGCACCCGCGATTTAGGCGCATCGTCGAATTGGTCGAATCTGGCGCGATCGGTGAGATCAAATCAATCGAGTCGCAATGGGGTTTCAAATCAGAAATGACAGAAAACTATCGACTTGACCCATTATTGGGTGGCGGTGCGTTGCTTGATATTGGTTGCTACCAAGTAAATATGTGGGTGGCACTTACTCGAGGTGCCAACGATTTGAAAATAAACAATGTTGATCGAAAAATTGGCCCCACAAAGATTGATTTGACGACCGAAGTGAAAGCGATGATCAACGACAAAATAAGTGCTCAGTTGATGAGCTCGTTCGAAAAAGATGTGCCCCAGATATTAAAAATTGAAGGTAGTTCTGGAACTATCGCAACTGAATCTGGTGAAGCTTTTTCAACTTGGCGCGAGCCGAGTTCGTTGCGCGTAAACGATCACATTGAAAACTTCAATGAAGTTGACGCATTTGTCGAAATGATCCAACAGGTTGGTGAGCAGATCGCAAATAGTTCTGGTTGGGTGATGCCAACAAGAGATTCGCTTCGAACTGCCCATATACTTGACCAGATAATCGCAATTTAAAAAAGGACCAGACGTGAAATTAAAGATTCTTGCAGTTTCGTTGATTCTCATCACAGGGTGTGCTGGCTCTGAGCAAACCTCAAACAGCCAAAATGTCGGGTGTGATTTGGGCGAGGTTGTTCAAGGTAGACCGCTGAATATTGCAACGACTGTCGCACCAATAACAAGCATTATTGCCAATATTGCCGGTGGCACATCGACGTCGATTACCGGCATAGTTCCAGAGGGCACAAATTCGCACACGTTTGAACCAAAGCCAAGTGACGCAGCATCGCTTGAATCGGCCGACGTGATCTTTATCAATGGCCTTGTTCTCGAAGAGCCGACCAAAGATCTCGCAATAGCAAATCTGAAAGAGTCTGCAAATATTTGCGAACTCGGCACAGAGACTTTGCCTGAGTCTGAATACATCTACGATTTTTCATTTCCTAAAGAAGGTGGCAAACCAAATCCACATTTGTGGACGAATCCGCCGATGGCCAAACAGTATGCGCAAGTTGCCAGAGATTTACTGGTGCGTCGCGATCCAGTAAACGCGGCTATTTACGAGAAAAATTTCGTTGCCTTCGCTGTGAAGATTGACGCACTTGACCAGGCAATTGAGATCGCCACAGCAACGATCCCAGAAGATCAACGCAAACTTCTTACATATCACGACGCGTATGCATATTTTGCAAAGAATTATGGTTACACCGTGGTTGGCGCGATTCAGCCCTCATCGTTTGACGAGCCGACTCCAAAAGAAATTGCGGCGCTTATTTTGCAGGTCAAAGAACTTGGCGTGAAAGCAATATTTGGAAGCGAAGTTTTTCCTTCACCTGTGCTCGAACAAATTGGCCTCGAATCTGATGTGCGATATGTTGATGTGCTGCGAGATGATGATTTGATTGGCAAACCAGGCGACAAAGAACACTCTTGGCTCGGACTTATGCGGTTTAACTTCGTGACGATAGTTGAAGCCCTAGGTGGCGATGCTTCGGCTTTGAAATTGATTGATGTTCAAGACGTAGTCAAAGACGAAGCAAAGTATTCGCAATAACACTGAAACTCCGTTGATAGTTTGCGAACATGTTTCGTGCACGTATGGCAACGCGCCGGTCTTATACGACGTTGATCTAAAGATCAATCGACGTGAATTTGTTGGCATCGTTGGCCCATCTGGGTCTGGCAAAACGACCTTGCTGAAAGCGATCATCGGCTCACAGCCTGTTGCCCACGGTTCGATAACGATGCAGCCCGGGCTGACAATCGGTTATGTACCTCAAATCGAAACTGTTGATTGGTACTTTCCCGTGACCGTCGAAGAGGTCATCGTGATGACTCGCACAAAAACGAAATGGTGGCCACGCATAACGCCCACCGAGCGAATCGAAGTGCGTGAAGTTTTAGAGAAACTCGGTATCGCAGACGTTGCTAATCGCCACATTCGCGAACTCTCGGGTGGCCAACAACAACGAGTGTTTCTTGCACGCGCAATGTTTCGCCAACCAGACATTTTGATTATGGACGAGCCCACGGCGGGTGTAGATGTGCGAACGCGACACGAAGTTTTGCATCTTCTCGCCGATCTTCATGCTGACGGTTTGACCATCTTGTTGACGACACATGACTTGAATGGCTTGGCAGCGCACCTTCCGCGGTTGGTTTGCTTCAATAAAACCGTGCTCGCTGACGGTAGTCCACGTGAAGTACTGACCTCAACGGTTCTTGAAGCAACTTACGGTGCGCCAATGGAAGTTCTCGAACACGGGGGAATGCCAATCGTGATAGATCATGGTCGGGTAGCGATGCGTGGAGAAGGAAAATAGTGCTTGCCTTTGACCTCTTCGAACCGTATGGTTTTCAATTTTTTCGTAACGGGCTAGTTGTCGCCACGATTGCCGGTGCACTTTGCGGTTTACTCGGTGTCTTTGTGATTTTGCGCGGCATGAGTTATATCGGTCATGGTTTGTCGCACGCAGTTTTTGGTGGTGCAGCAGCCAGCGCGGTGATGAAGATAAATTATTTTTTAGGAGCGGGTATCTGGGGCATCATTTCTGGTTTGCTGATCGCCAGAGTTGCTCGTCGACGCGTTATTGGTGCTGATGCTGCGATTGGCGTCGTGACTACGGCGTCTTTCGCCCTTGGGCTCGCATTGATGAATCGTTACGGCCAAGCCTCGAAAAGCATTGAGGCGGTTTTGTTTGGCAGTGTGCTCGGGGTAAAGGTCGTAGATATCTATGCAGTCGCGTTGGTAGCGCTGGTCGGTCTAGCGGTAGTCGTATTGGGTTATCGCAAACTGCTTTTTTCGACCTTTGATCGAGATGTGGCCCAAGTCAGTAATGTGCGAGTCTCACTCGTTGAGGCTGTATTGCTGGCGATGATTTCGCTGACGATTTTGGTGACGATGCGAGTGATCGGCACACTTTTGATTTCGGCATTGCTCGTAATTCCGGCTGCGTCAGCCCGCATGACCACGAATAGTTTCTCACGGCTGTTGTGGATTTCACCCGTGATAGGCGCAGTGACATGCTTTATCGGCATGAATTTGAGTTATCACTTAGATACATCTGCAAGCGCAACGATAATTTTGCTTGACGCTTTGGTGTTCGTAGTTGTCTATGCAATTGCTGGCACGCGAAATCGTGCCAAGATGGCGTCACTCGGACATCTATAAATCTGCGCGCTGTCATAAGCGCGACTTAGCTAGTCCGAAATCCCCATTGCGCACCTTCTGGTGTGTCGCGAACTTCAACATTTAGCGCGGCTAATCGATCACGAATGATGTCAGACAAATCAAACCGCTTGTCGCTGCGTACTTGGGCTCGTAGATCAAGTAGCACCTGCACAAAAGGCCCGAGCACATCGCGCGGGTCGCGCAACCCACCAGTTGCGGCCCCAGCCAAGCGTGTGATCATGCTGCGCAAAACTGCTCGAGCGTGGTCAGTTGCGTCGCTCTGCAGAGTGTCGCCCGACCAACCTGCGATCGCGTCATCGAGATCAAGTGCTGCTCGTGCCGCCCCATCAGCGTTTGAATTGGCGAGTGCCGCTGAAAAAACTTGATTCAACCGATCAGTTGCCTCGCGTAAATTGTTATCGAAAATTGCTGGCGCACCAGTCGCGGCCGCAGCCCCAGTGGAAACTGATTTCGCTGAAGTTTTCGCTTGGCTAGTTGCTGATTGCCTCGTATCTCGTGTTGTTGCTGACGCTGGGTCACGCAATCGGTCTACAGAGAAAGTTTCGCCTGAAGCGATCTGTGTAGATTCACCGCGAACCCGAATCGTGACTACACCCTTGCCTACGACTGTCACGGTCTCGGCATCAAGGTCTATAACCATTCCGGTGTGCTCGTCGACGCCTAGAACATAAACATCAGCAGGCAATTCGCGTTCAAGCATCGACAAACGCCGTTCACCCATATAACAAAAACGAGTGTCATGGTGCCCGCCTTCGGCATTGTTGTAGTGCGGAATCAGTGCGACATTGATACCAATATTGCCAAGAATATTTAAACCATCTAACCAGCGCGGGTCTTCACCAACTTTATAAATCTCGTATACGGGCAATGTAAAACGACCAAGCGTCAAGGCGGCTGCCGATGCAAAAGTGACGATGCCGCCGTCACGAAGTTTTTTATTTAGTAAACCTGCGAGCGGCGTGCCCGACCATTGACGCAACGCATATGTTGGCGAGCCAGGACCAGCAAATACATAATCTGCATCTGCGACTTTTTGCAGACCGCGCTCGACTGCCAAAGAGTCCGCGCCGATTATTTCGGTGAGCCCCGCAACTTCAAGTTCAAGATTGATGCTCGTTTGAAAATAATCCACGGCCTTGGTCGCGAGTTCAGGGGCATTTTCTTGAAAGCCATAAGGTGTGTCGAGCAAAACTGCTCGTGCTGACTTTTCTAATTTGCTTGCCAGCATTCGATGGGTTGTTACCATCGTTGGCGCAGTCTCGCCAGATCCCATTACGGCGAGAATATGTGGCAGTGTCATTAGAAAAATCCTTCAGTTATTGCCGCGTGTACAACCTGAGCAAAACGCTCTGGGTGTTGTGCGTGCAAATCATGATCAGCAGGGCTAAACCATTCAACCTTGGCTTTGGGCACTAATTGCATGGCGTGTTCAATAGCACTGCGTTTAGTTTCGTTGAATATTCCGCTTGGTCCTTCTGCTGGCACAAACATCACTGGCACAGTTATCTGGCTATATATATGTGTCGGATGATGTTCCCATAATCCACGCAAGACCATCATGTGTCGCTCAAGATTTAGCCATGGACGCAGAGTGCCATCGGGTAAATGTTCCATGCACGACATTGCGCCGTTGATTCCGGTTTCTGGCCAGTCAGGGTGGGCACGCTTCAAATAGTTCTTGAAATCCGCAATTCGTGTTCCGGTAATTGTCGGCGGACGCAACGCTTTGGCGCAGTCATCCCAGTTTGGGTAATGATTTTGTAACTCAAGAAAACCGCCATCCACGCAAACAACACCGCTTACTAATTCGGGATGTGCGTGCGCGAGTTCAACCACGACGTTGCCGCCCCACGATTGGCCACAGACAACTGGTTGCGTGAATCCATCTTTTTGTAATTCGCGCAAGACCCCTGCTAAATCGCGGGTGACGGTCTGCATGTCGTAGCCAGACTCAGGTTTTTCACTCAAGCCGTGACCACGAAGATCAACTGCGGTAACGAGATGTCCGAGTGCGCACAAGGCGAGTGCTGCGCCTTCCCACAACATTGCGTTTGATGCCAGACCGTGCACGAGCACAATCGGTTTTTGTGGATGTGTTTGTGATGTACCCCATGTCACTGTGTGCAGCTTCACGCCATTTGCAGTATCGATAGTTCTGTTTTGCGCAGTGTCGGTCTTCACCAAGTCTTGTTGCCTTTGTTTATGTCACGCTAGATAGATCAGTGCTTATCAGAGTATTCTGCAGAAGTGAGCAAATTGTGAGTGAAATTATTTTGTTGGCAAATTTTGTGGCAGCGACGGTGATGACCGGCGTGATCTGGTTCGTGCAATGGGTGCATTATCCGTTGCTGGCGAATGTGCCGGTTGACCGCGCAGTCAAAATCGCAGAGCAACACCAACGCAGTACAGGCCAAGTCTTGGCGATACCAATGGCTGTTGAGGGCTTCACAACATTGGGGCTCTTAATTAGTCGACCCGAAGGGGTGCAAATTATTTGGCCTTGGGTCGGCGCAGCGTTATTGGCTATTGCGCTCGGCAGCACCGTGTTTCTCTCGGTTCCGTTGCACACCAAAATGGCGACAAACCCAACTGCAGAAATTGGGCATCGACTAGTCGTGACGAATTGGCCACGAACTATTGCTTGGTCGTTGCGCGCAGTCGTCTGCACGGTGATGCTTTGGCAATACGTTCGGGCTTAGACCAAACAATGAGCTATTCAGAAATTTGTCCGCAACCCGTGCGGCGCGCGATCATGAAACAAGGTTGGTACGACCTCGCGTACATTCACTATCGGTATTCGGTAGAAGAAGTTGCACGCATTTTGCCACCAGGGCTTGAAGTTGATGTCTGTGATGGCTCGGCATGGGTCGGGTTGATTCCTTTTTCTATGCGAGGCATTGGTGTGCCTGGGTTACCAGCTGTGCCGTATCTCGGGTCGTTTCCTGAAATTAATGTTCGCACCTATGTTCGTCGAAACGGAGTGCCGGGGGTGTGGTTTTGTTCTTTGGATATCAATCGGTTGCTGCCGGTTCTCGTTGCGCGCACGACATATACGTTGCCATATTGTTTTGGCAAGGCGAGCAACAAACGAATTGGCGACGAATTGCACACTTCAGTTGTGCGTCGTTGGCCACGGGGTAGTGCGTCAACAAAAATTCAACTAAAAATCTTGGAGCCAATAATTGAGCCATCACCACTCGAGATTTTTTTGAGCGCTCGTTGGGGTTTGTATACGACTACGCGAAGTGGAAACTTGCGTTATGCGCCGATTTCGCATCCAAAATGGAATTTGCAGCGAGCCGAAATTATTTCACTGGATGATTCGTTGATTCAAGCCGCAGGCTTTGCGGTCCCACGTGCGCAGATCAACGGCGAGCCGCATGTGATGTTCTCGAGTGGCGTGCCTGTTCGCGTTGGCTTGCCGAAACGCGTTTAGTTTTTCGCGGATCCCGGTCGGTAGTTATCGCGGTCGGCAACTTGTCGCAAGGCAGTTAATCCGTAAATAAAAGCGCCTGTCATTACGATCAGAAAAATTACGCTTCCAAATCCAAAGAGTGCTGCGAGCGACATGGTTAACTCTTTTTTCCTTGACCCGCGAGCAAAAATGCACCGAGAGCAAGAATTGATGGCACCCAAACGCCAACGTAAATGCCGTTGAGGCGATCTTCAATTGAGCTGCTTTGAAAGTACAGCCAGACGCTCAAAACGAGACTGGCTCCGGCTGCGAGCAAGGTGGTGACTCGCAAAACTGTTTCTGGTTTCATTCGGTAGATCCTCCGCTAATGATGATAGATGATTTTGGGTGATGTGCCGTGTTCGCCTGCGCGATTGATTTGAGCGTGATATATATAGTTTTGAAGTGACGACATTTAGTTTGTTCAACGATTCACAAGAGATTTTGCCGTTTGATGGCAGCGCCGTGTTGCACCGGCGAGTTTTCAGCGAAGAGTTCTCTCGTAAGGCATTTGAGAGGCTCCGAGCAGAAACGCCGTGGGAGCAACCAGAAATCGTGATGTTTGGTAAGAAATATCCACAAGCGGGCAAGTCGACGTGGCATACGAACACGGGCGTGAACTATGTCTATTCGCGAATTGAGCGTGTGGCGCATCCGATGACCGATTTATTGGATGAGTTTCGGCTGAAATGCGAGTCTGTCGCCGGAGCAAGTTTTAATTCGGTGCTTGTCAATTTATATCGAGATGGCAACGACTCGGTTAGTTGGCATTCGGACAACGAAGCGATCAACGGGCGCGAGCCGACGATTGCATCGGTGAGCCTTGGTGCGACGCGTCGGTTTGATTTGCGACATCGCGAGACAAAGCAAACTGTGCGAGTTGATTTAGAAGACGGTTCGCTGCTTGTTATGTCGGGGTTGTCGCAGATTTGCTGGGTTCATCAAATTGCCAAAACCAAAACTACGGTGGGGCCGCGAATCAACCTTACTTTTAGGTTGGTGAATCGCGCTTAAGCGCGCGACGCAGGTTGCGGATTTTTATTTGCCGAGAAAAGAGAAATGTCATTGCAAGATTCGCAAACACTTTCTGGGATTACTCCGAGTTTCATTAAAAATCTAAATGCGATGCACCCAAGGCAGATTGCAAATGCTGATTCAAGAAACGCAGCCGCGATTAGCGCAGTGATCACAAGTTGCGCTGCAGATGAAAAGCCGAGCAATGTCAAGACGAGTGCAGTTGCGGAAAAGGTTAATCCGATTGTTTGGGCGAATCTTTTTGGTGGGCCAGGAACGAATTTGTGATTGAGATTTAAACGAGGTGTAATCACGCGCGTGGCGACTGTTGCCAGTGGGCTGAATGTTGGGCCGGCAGCGACTCGTGCAGCGAAACCGTAGGTGAGTGCGATGAGAACGACCGTCGAGTTGGTAAGCAAAAATATTGCGCTGATTACAACGACGCCCGCTGCCACGATGCGTGCCGAGGTTTCGTTGACAGGGTTTGGAAACTTGAAGCGCTTTGTCATGCGACCCAGCATACCGCTATACCCGACTAATTTAGTCAGGTATTAAATGTTTTAACTGTGGGCGGTTTTGGCGCGGGTGGCGGCGTGAATGTGATCGACAGTTAGCCCGCAACAGCCACCGATGACTTGGGCACCTTGCTTAAACCACTCAGCGTAAAAACTTTCGAGACGCTCAGGTGAAATCACATCAACGAATCGCCAGTCGGGCATTTCGAAGAAGCCTGAATCTGGATATGCCGCGAGCGGGCCAGAAAAGTTTTTACGTAATGCAGCGAGAGAGTCGCTGATCAATTCGGCGCCCGTGTGCATGACACCCGCAACATCAACGCCAGTCTTTGGAATCAACTTAGTGATCTCGTCCAGTTGTATTTCTTGATGTTGGTCGAAACTGATCACGCGCCCGTCAGTTGCGCGTCGGGCACTCATGCCAAACCAAACCGGTAGACCCGTCGCAAGCGCAGCATTTAACGCAAGTGGAATGCGATTGGGTTCATACATCATCTCAAGCATGATGTGATCAACGCCAGAAGATTTCAAAATAGTCGCAAGTTCGCCAAACGCGTGCGCTAATTCGTCACTTGACGGCAAACGATCTTGGTCAACTTTTGCCGTGCCAACAGCCACGGGCACCATGTGCGAGAGCGAACCAGCCACTGCAATCTTGCGACCTGGCAAAGTTGTTGACGCCAAATCGCGTGCGCGCAACGCGGCTTCAACTGCGACGTGGTTGATCTCTTCGACTTGATCAGCGAACCCTGCAGGTGTGAGCATCAATCGCGAGGATGCAAACGTATTTGCAGTTATGACGTCAGCGCCAGCTTTGATGTAGTCGAGGTGTACTTGAGTAAGTAACTCGCTGTTGTTCAGCGAGGCTGGCCCGCACCAAGCCGATGGGTCCATTTGCGCACCGCGCCGTTGCAGTTCAGTGCCGGTCGCACCGTCAATGACGACGACTTCGCCTGCATCTAAGCGCCTTTTGACGTCTGCGTAACTCATGTCATTTAACACTAACTGTTCTGAGCCAAAATTCTGCCTCAAAAACAGGGTTGTCGTTTAAGATCAAGATGTGGTGATTGACGAATTGAAAGCGGCGCTCGGCCAAAAGGTGAGTGTCAACGACACCATTCGCGAACATCACTCAAAAGACGAGAGTTTTCATACGCCGACTCTGCCCGACGCAGTTGTGTTCGCAACTTGCACGCAAGATGTGGCTACGGCGCTAAAAATTTGCAACGACAATAAGACGCCGGTGGTCGCTTGGGGTGCGGGTACGTCACTCGAGGGCAACAGCACGCCAATTCGTGGTGGAGTTTCACTTGACCTCTCGCAGATGGACAAAATCTTGCGCGTAAGTGGCGAAGACCTGGATTGCACGATTCAACCAGGTGTGCGTCGCAAACAACTGAACGAATACTTGTCAAAGCACGGGCTTTTCTTTCCGGTTGACCCGGGCGCTGATGCGACTTTGGGTGGCATGGCTTCTACCGGTGCTTCTGGCACGACGACCGTTAAATACGGCGCAATGAAACAACTGGTAATGGGCATGACGGTTGTGACTGCAAACGGTGAAGTGATCACGACCTCACGACGAGCGCGCAAAACATCTGCAGGCTATGACTTGACGCACTTATTTGTCGGCTCAGAGGGCACACTTGGCGTAATCACCGAATTGACATTGCGCGTGTTTGGAATCCCTGAAGTTATTGCGGCAGCGACAATGCAATTTGACAGTGTTCGCAACGCAGTCGACGGAGTTATCGAAGTGATTCAACTCGGCATTGATGTTGCTCGCATTGAACTAGTGGATCGAGATGCAGTCGTTGCTGTGAATCGCTATTCGGGCACGACGTTGCCGAACAAAGACTTGCTGCTTCTTGAGTTTCATGGCACAAACGACTCGACGAAGATTGATATTGCCGCAGCACGCGAGGTGCTCGAGCGGCACGGTGGCCAAGGCTTTTTGCAAACTACTGATGAAGCTGAGCGCCGAAAGTTATGGCAGGCGCGACACGATGCGGGTCTTGCGTGTCGCTCGCACCAACCAAATGGTCATATTTTTGCCACAGATATCTGTGTGCCGATCTCGAAGCTTTCCGAGTGCATTGAGCAGACGCAACAAGATCTTGCTGCCTCGAAAATATATGGACCGATTGTTGGTCATGTGGGGGACGGCAACTTTCACGTCTTGCTTACCGCCGACCCGAATGATCACGCCGCGATCGAGAAACTTGAAGACTTTCACACCCGGCTAGTTGAGCGCTCGCTGAGTCTTGAGGGAACATGCACAGGGGAACACGGCATCGGTGTTGGCAAAATCGGGTATCTCGTAAGCGAACTCGGTCGTGAAGCAGTTGATGTTATGGCGACGATTAAAAATGCTCTTGACCCAAACGGAATAATGAACCCAGGCAAGATAATCGCCGACCGTGTCTTGCACTGAACCAGCACGTCGACGGCAAAGATAGATTGTTGATATGAGCAAAACTGATTTCGTAATGTACAGCACACAATGGTGCGGCTATTGCAAGCGACTTAAAGCAATGTTGAACGCTGATGGCATAACTTTCACAGAGATTGATCTTGAACACGACTCAGAAGCTGCGGCGATTGTTGAGCGAGTCAATAACGGCAACCAGACCGTGCCGACACTTGTTTTTTCTGACGGCGAAGCGATGACGAACCCGTCGGTGGCAAAAGTTAAAGAAAAGTTGGCAGCACTAGCTAGCTAGAACTAACTAGTCGCGACTGCGCGGCGACGGAATGACGATAGGACCAGTGTCGTCGTTGACCTTGATTACGTCGATGCGATGCTCATAGATTGAGCTCAAAGTTGCAGGAGTCAAGGTTTCGCGTGGAGTACCAGAAGCAACTTGTTTTCCGTTTTGCAACAAAATGACGCGATCGGCGAAAGACATCGCGACATTTAAGTCATGAAACACTGCGATCACGGTTCGACCTTCGTCGACTAAAGATCGCACAATGCGCATGAGCTTTTCCTGTTGACCGATATCAAGAACTGCAGTTGGTTCGTCGAGCAACAGAAGCTGAGTATCTTGGGCCAAAATTCGCGCCATTGAGACTCGAGCTTGTTCGCCAATTGAGAGCGAACGATAGAGCCTGTTGCGCATTGCCGAGACATCAAGACGAAGCATCGCCGACTCAACAAGATTTTGGTCATCGGCGCCAAGTTTTGGGCCACGACCCATCTCAACTACTTCTTCGACGCTGTATGGAAATGAAATGTTGACGCGTTGTGGAAGCACTGCACGGGTGCGTGCTAACTCGCGGTTATCTAATTGCGAAATTTGTCGATTTCCGAAATGTACGCTGCCACTATCGGGTTCGAGATCGCCAGCAAGAACGCCAAGCAGGGTTGATTTACCTGCGCCGTTTGGTCCAAGAATTGCAACTAGCTCGCCGCGATTTGCATACAGTGAAACTTGTTGAAGAATCGTCGCACTACCTCGAACTACTGAAACATTTTCACATTTAATTACCGGGCTCGTGGTACTTGTCATGTCCACGTGCTTTCACTTGAGCGCATCTTGCGCAACAGCCACAAGAAGAACGGCGCGCCAATCAATGCTGTGAGCACCCCAAGAGGCAACTCAGCAGGTGAAAGCAGTGTGCGCGCGGCAAGGTCGGCGAGCAATGTGACGATCGCACCAAGCAGAGCAGATGACCACAACAAGTCACGATGCTTTGGCCCGAGCACGAGACGCAAGATGTGGGGCACGATTAATCCAACGAATGCAATGATGCCAGTGGCTGCGACTGCGCTTGATGCAAGAAGACCGACGATCGCGATTGTTTGCAAACGCACACGCTCGACTGGAACACCCACATGTTCGGCAGAGCGATCACCAAGTGCCATCAAGTCAAGTGTGCGTGAAAATTTAGTGCTCAGCGCGATGCCAACTATCGCCAGCGGCAACACCATCGCAACTGCGCGCCATGTCGCTAAGCCCAAAGATCCGAGGCTCCAAAATGTCACGGTGCGAATTTGGTCGTCATCGGCAATAAAAACTGCAAGACCAATCAACGCGCCTGAGAGTGCATTAATTGCGATGCCTGTCAAAATTAAGGTGACGATGTCAGTTTTACCGTCAACACGCGAAAGGCCGTAGACGACAGCGGTTGCAAGCGTGCCGCCGATGAATGCGAACACTTGCACACCGAGTGTGATTCTGCTGAGACCCAACGTGATTGCAATAACTGCTCCGACGGCTGCACCACCGGACACGCCAACTGTGGCTGGTTCAGCGAGCGGATTGCGAAAGACACCCTGCATCACCACGCCGGCAACCGCGAGTGAAGCGCCGACAACGATTGCAAGTATCACGCGCGGTAAACGAACGTTCCAAAAAATAGCGTGACTCACAGAGTCTGTGCCTGCGTTGGTCGCTGGACCTTGAAACAAAACTTTTAGCAATTCGCTAAACGGAATTGTGTAGGCACCTGTAGAAAGCGCATTAATGACGACAATTATTAAAGCGATAGTCAAACCAACCGCAACGATTTTAGGATTAAGTCGTCGAAGGTCGTTCATTTTGTGGGCCGTTTCAGTTTTTTGTCGTCAAAGTTTTGAAGGCCTGCGACATTTGGACGATCAGTTCGCCTGTGCGTGGCCCAAAAGAGAATAACAAGTCATCATCAATTGACACCACTGCGCGATTCATCGCTGCTGGCGTCTGGGCAATACCCGGAAGTTCTAGTAGCCCGTCGATACCGCCAACAGAAGCCAGGCCTCGTGTGGTGACAACGATGATGTCAGGGTTGGCGTTGACTATTGCCTCGCTAGTGAGCGGGGTAAACGGAGCAAGCCCGAGATCTGAACCAACATCAATGCCACCAGCAGAGCGGATCATTTCGTCGGCGCCTGATTCTTTTCCGCCAAGCAGAAATACCGAGGCGGTGCCGCGCACATAAATGAAAGCAACGCGTGGTGCTGCCGTTGATTTATCAAGTGTCTTTAGAGCCTCGTCAATATCACTCTGCGTTTTAGTAACTAATTGTTTGCCGAAATCTTGTGCTCCGAGTGCGGCCGCGATTAGTTCGATTCGTGGTGCTACATCTTTGAGTTGCCAAACTTCTGGTGCCAAGACAATTGCAAGACCGGCACCGCGTAGTTGTTGAATTGCCTCGGGCGGACCAGACCGAGTGTCGCCAATTACAAGTGTTGGATTCAGAGCAAGCACGCTCTCGGCGCTGATGTCGTGACCGCTACTGACTTTGGGAACCGCCATCAGGGCGTCAAGAGTTGTGGTTGCATCACGGCCAATTATGTTGTCGATAAAACCGAGTGCGATGACAATTTCGGCGATGGCTTCGTTTAAAACGATTATTCGCGATGAATCGACGATCGTGACTGCAACATCATCGGCAGATTGAACAGTTGCGGGCAACTGTGAGGTGCCAGAGCCAATAACCGGTAACTCGAAATTTTCCGCCGAAATCAAGATTGGTCTTGTTGCGCTTGGCACAGTTGTCGCAGGCAAAGTTTCAGTTGTTGATGCACATGATGAAAGTGCGAAAAGAGCAGTGGTTGCAAGCGAAACAGCCAACAGAGATTTTGCTCTAGAACTTGTGAACATAGCCTCACCAATCTACTAGTGAGTATCTGATTGGTAAGATTTGGGCGATGAAACTCGTCGCGTCAGTGCTGTTGGCAGTCGCGATTAGCAGTTGCGCAAGTTTAAGTTCAAGTTCAAATTCTGAAGGTGAGATTTCGAGTACCACTTCAAGTGTGACAAGCACAACACAGGGCGCTATCGAGTCAACGACAGTTGCAACAACGGCGGCTGGTTCGCAGACGAGCACGACTACGAGCATCGCGACGGTGACGAGTGGAAACAGCGGCGCAGTTTCGTCGAGTGCGGTGCCCGCGACGACTACATCAGTTGTTGTAAACCGCCCAAAACTCTCAGTAAGCCAAACAACTAACCTCAACCCGAGTGGGACTTCGGTCACGGTTCGCGGCACGGGCTTTGATGTTTCAAAGGGCGTCTATGTAATTGTGTGTTCGCAGGCAGCGCCCGGCCCACAAGCCACTTGCATTGGAGGAGTCAACATTGATGGCTCTTCGTCGAGTTCGGTTTGGGTGTCGTCGAATCCGCCGAACTATGCCGTTGGTCTCACGACTCCATTTCAGCCAGACGGATCATTTATTGTTGATCTTGTAATCGTCGCAAAAAGCGGAGCGTTAGATTGCACCATAATTCGTTGCGGTGTGGTCACTCGATCTGATCATTTGCGATATACAGATCGAACACAAGATGTTTTTGTGCCGATCTCGTTTACAAATTAGTTAATTCATCCCCCCAAAAAATAGAAAGATTTATGTTCAAATCTCGTGTGTTTTTACGCTCAGTAACGGTTTTCGCAATAGCAACAACATTGGTTTCAGTTGTGCCGGCGCAAGTTTCGGCGGCGGTTGGTGTGAGCGTTAGCAAAACAGAAAAGGTCGCTGATCTTGAAGTTGTTTCGATCAAATTGGCTAACGTGCCCGCAGGTCAAGGCGTTTATATCTCACAGTGCTTCAAGCCAACGTTGGGGCAACGTGCTGCAACAGGTTTGATTTGCAATGGCAGTGTCACCGAGACGGGCACAATGATTTGGGCAACAGCAGATGCGCAACGTGGTTCGCAGTCGACTGCCGGCGAGTTGGTTCTGATGTTGCGTTCGAGCTTTTCAAAAGTTGACTCGGCAGGAGTGAGCAAAACCTATAACTGCGGCGTAGCAAATTGTTCGCTGTTTGTATATCGCGACCACCGTGGAATAACAGACACGGCGCTTGACACAGTTGTGCCAATCAAGTTTTTGCCGTCGCAAGATGTCGCGCTTACATCTCTAGGTCTGAAGAAAGACGGCGCAACCTACAAAGCCGGAACGAGCGTCGCAATGAGCGCAGGCAAACTTGTAACGACCAAAAAGATGGCAGTTGTGGTTTCGTCAGACGAGACTCGATCAATTTGCACCACGACGGGAACTTCAAGTTTCACGATCAAGTTCAAAAAGCCCGGCATTTGTAAAGTCACATTGGTTGCTGACGGTTCTTCAAAGTTTGATCAGATGATTAAAACTTTGACCTACATCGTCAAATAACTATCTACTTTCGCCCCGACGAGATTCGGTAAAAATTAGTTGAGGGGGCCGGCGACGGTTTCTGCGGCGAGACGAAGAGTGTGAGTGCGGGCGAGGGTTTCAACTTGCGCCATTTGCTCGGCGAGAATTCTGTCTGGCCCTGGTGCGCCGATAACTTTGCGCACTTCGCCGACAACTTTTGTCAAGGCAGGAGAAGCAGTGAGCGGTGCGCGATAATCAATCGCCCGAGTTGCAGCAAAAATTTCAATCGCCAAAATTCGACGCAAGTTGTCGATTGCGAGACGTAATTTGCGCGCGGCGTTCCATCCCATTGAGACGTGATCTTCTTGCATCGCACTTGTTGGAATTGAATCGACGCTCGCAGGAACGGCCAAGCGTTTGTTTTCTGAGACCATGCTGGCTTGCGTGTATTGAGCGATCATTAAACCTGAGTCGACACCGGCATTGAACGCCAAAAATGCGGGTAGCCCCATAGATCGATTGGCGTCAAGCATGCGATCGGTGCGACGTTCGCTGATCGAGCCGAGATCGCAAGTTGCAATTGCCAAGAAGTCAAGAACATAGCCAACTGGCGCGCCGTGAAAATTGCCGTTTGAGCGAATCTCTCCAGAACTAGTGACAACGGGGTTGTCGATCATTGCCGCAAGTTCGCGTTGGGCGACATTTAAAGCATGAGTGATTGTGTCGCGAACTGCGCCATTGACTTGTGGCGCACAACGAAGTGAATATGCATCTTGCACACGAGTGTCGTCGGTGCGATGAGATGCAACTAGCGGTGAATTTTTTAAAAGCGCAAAGATGTTGGCGGCACTTGCAACTTGACCAGGGTGCGCACGCAAAGGCTCGTGCATGTCGGCGGTGAAAACCTGGTCAGTGCCGAGCAGTGCTTCAACGCTAAGAGCTGTTGCAATGTCGGCAAGTTTGCAAAGTTCAAAAAGATCGGTGATCGCCAAGAGCAACATGCCGAGCATGCCGTCGGTGCCGTTGATGAGTGCGAGTCCTTCTTTTTCGCGCAACACGATTGGCTTGATGTTGTTCTCTTTCAGCACTTCAAGTGTCGGGCGACGTCGTCCTGACTTATCAAATACTTCGCCTTCACCCATGAGTGCGAGTGCGCAATGGGAAAGGGGGGCGAGATCGCCACTGCATCCAAGTGAGCCGTATTCATAAACAACTGGTGTGATTGCCGCATTGAGCATGGCTGCCATTGTTTCGGCAACAACTGGCCTTACGCCGGTTGCGCCGCTGCACAAAGTACGCAGACGCAACAACTGCATCGCACGAACTACCTCGGTCTCAACTACAGATCCCATGCCTGCTGCATGTGAACGAATTAGCGACTGCTGCAAGGCGACCCGATCATTTGGGGCGATGTGTTTGGTTGCGAGAGCACCAAAGCCGGTTGAAATGCCATAGACAGGCTGGTCTGACTTGGCCAAATCTTCTACAACTTTGCTTGAACGAGCCAGAGCATCAAAAGCAGCTTGTGTAATTTTTACTTCGGCAAAATCACGAGCGACACTGACGACAGAATCACGGTCAAGACCAGAAGTACTGATCGATACGGCAGAATCTTGCACGGTAGAACTCTAGTTGTCGGTATGAAAAATCAGAAAACCAAAGAGATTAAACCGACTTGCTATAAACGGGCTGATCGTAAGGCTTGAAAGTAAATCGACGGAGTAGTTCGCCATACCCACCTTTGTATAGCGCGTCAATTTTCTGTGCACGTTCAAACGCGTTGAGCCGCTCGGCGACTTCTGGCACTTTATACCAAGGTGCTGATGGTTCGTCGTGGTGAGCGATGTGCAGGTTGTTGTTGAGCATCAACAGACTCATAACTCGACCAGCGTCGATCATCGCAGTTCGTGTTGACTCATCGCCAAGAGTTTTGTGTTCGGCAAACGAGCGCATCATGTTGAGCGAGTGAGAAGCAAATACGCCGCCGATCAGATACTCGATCATTGACATGCCGGCAAGATTATTAACGATGTATGTAACTGCAATGAGACCAGGAATATGTAACACCCACGCACTTCGCGCATTGTCGACATTACGAATCGCGCGCCATGCATCGGCGAAGAAATATTGCACCGTACTGAAGACCGACCAAATTGTCAGCCTGAAAGCGATAGTGCGATTGGCCCAATAGATCGAGCGCAAGAATCGGCCTGAGTGTTGCCACCGCTCGGGCATCGAGTAGTAGCTCTCAGTATCAAGTTCGGGGTGTGTGAGAGTTGTGTTGTGGTGCGAGATGTGATCGCGTTTGAACGACAAGAACGGCACCCACATTGTTAGTGATAGCGAGGCCAGAGCGGCGTTTAACTTTGAATTGCGAAACGGGTGTCCGTGCACGAGTTCGTGTTGCAAACTGAGGTGCCATGCACCAAACCAAGTGAGCAATGCAAATGTCGCCCACCAAGGCATTTGTTTGTGCAGAAAAACTGTGGCTAACCAGCCGCCGTAAACCAAAACAGCAATGACCAAGGTGCGCCAATCACCAGGCGATTTAAGAATATTTCGGCGAGGCTCTTGCACTCTTAGATTTTACAACAGCGAACCAGCAACGCACCCGCCAAGGCGGAAAACAGCATCGACAAGTTTCACACCTGGTCGATAGGCGAGGTGGATGTAGCTTGGCGTATTCAGAACTGAAAAGTCGGCATTTGCGCCGATCCTTAGCGTGCCAATGTCATGCCGTCGCAACGCGGCGGCACCTCCCGCAGTTGCCGACCAGACGGCTTCTTCGCAGGTCATATTCATATTCAAAACTGCGAGAGAAATTACCAGCGGCATCGAAGTCGTATATGACGATCCGGGATTGCAGTCTGAAGCCAGAGCGACCGTCACACCAGCATCAATCAGTCTTCGTGCATCTGGAAACTGCGAGCGCGTGCACAACTCGGCAGTCGGCAAAAGCGTGGCGACAGTGCTTCCGTTCGAGTCGGCGAGCGCCGAAACATCTGCATCATTCAAGTGCGTGCAGTGATCGCACGAGGCGACACCAAGTTCGACACCCAGTTGCACTCCGCCACCGTGTTGCAGTTGATTGGCATGAATTCTCATACCCAAGCCGGCTTTTGCGCCGGCGCTCAGAATCGCCCGCGCGTGATCGACCTCAAACGCACCACGATCGCAAAAAACGTCAATCCATTTTGCCGAGGCTGCGCATTGCGCGAGCATCTCGCCGCAAACAAGGTTTACATAGTCGTCAATTTGCGAATCTGGCGGAACAACATGCGCGCCGAGAAAAGTAGTTTCCGAAGTGATTGAAGCCGCGACTTGCAGCGAACGAGATTCATCTAAAACCGACAGACCGTAACCAGACTTTGTTTCAAGTGTTGTCGTTCCAGTGTGTAACGCTTCGTTGGCAAGTCGTCGAGCATTTTCGGCGAGTGTGTCGTTAGACGCACCACGAGTGGCCGACATCGTGGTTCGAATTCCTCCTGCCGTATATGGTTTGCCCGACATACGTGCTTCAAACTCCAAAGCGCGATCGCCGCCAAAAACTAAGTGAGTGTGACTGTCAACGAAACCAGGAATCACCGCTCGACCACCGATGTCGACTGCATTTGTGCGCAACTCGCGCGGCAAGTTGACGGCCTCACATGCCAAAGCAACTTTGTTGTCATCGCCGACGACAAGTGCAGCGTTGTTGATTACTCCGAGTTTGCCACGCTCAAGTGTGACGTCGTTGGTAACGAGAGTACCGATACCTGTGAGAACGAGCACTACGAACCGAACTTCGCGACAAGTTCCTTAACTCGAACGACAAAGTCATGATGATGGAACTTGTCAAAAGAGTCCCAAGTTGTAAACGTCTTTGAATCTTTCACCTTGTCCATGAATAGGAGACCGTCGAGGTGATCAACTTCGTGCTGGTAGGTGCATGCGGTCATGCCACGAATTACTTGGTCGATTGTTTCACCATTGCGATCAAAAGCCTGAACACGAATTGATGTGTAACGCCACACGTTGCCACGAAAACCAGGAACCGACAAACAACCCTCGTTATTTTCAAACATGTCGTCGTCGAGTGGCGTGAGCACCGGATTAATCAAAATTGTCAATGGCACCTGCGGTTTATACGGATACCGCGGATTCTTGTTGACTTCAACGGCGCAGATTCGTTGATGGCGCAAAACTTGTGTAGCCGCAAGACCAGCACCGTTGGCATGACGCATCGTTTCGACTAGATCATCAATGAAAGTCTGAATCTCTGGAGATTTAATTTCTTTTGGGTCAACCTCGCTGGCGCGAATTCGTAATTCAGGGTGACCGATGGTGGCGATTGGTAAAACTGTCATGCAATAAGTGTAATTAGAGCACTGCGGCAATCGATGTGCGCAAACTCTCGGCAATGTTGGGCACTGAGCGGTGGATGCGATCTTTAACGATTTGCTCGCCACCGACCCAAACATCTCTGACGTCTGAACTGGTTGCACTGTGCACGAGGTGGGCGGCGCCGTTTTCGTCGTCAAAAGTCGCGAGACGAACCGAATCTGTAGCAATCGCAATGAAATCGGCGGGAGCACCAACAACGAGACCGTGAATTTTGCTGCCAAGCGAGCTTGCACCGTGCACGGTTGCGGCAGCGAGTAATTCACTACTGCGATGTACGCCACGCTTATTAGAAATAAGTCTTTGGTGCATTTCAACTGCGCGAGCCTCTTCGAACATATCGATCACAGCATGTGAGTCTGTGCCCAAGCAAAGAGGCGAGCCGACTGCAACAAGTTCTGCCGACGGCCCAATGCCGTCTGCCAAGTCGCGCTCGGTTGTTGGGCAAAAGCACGAGAAGGTTTTGCTTTGCCCTAACAGCGCAATATCGCCGGCGTCAAGATGTGTGGCGTGAATCGCCGATGTAAACGAGCCAAGTAATCCGGCATCACTCAAGAGTTTTGTTGGCGTGCGACCTGTTGCTGCGCGACAAGCTTCGTTTTCTGCTGGTTGTTCAGAAACATGGATGTGTACCACCCGGTTTTTTCGATGTTTGGCGATCTGTGCAAGTTCGACTTCGTGTACGGCCCGAACGCTGTGGGGTGCGAGACCAACCGTGTGCATTGCGCTTGACGCAGCAAGCATGTCAACGCGCGACAGCCAATTTTCAATTGTCAAATCTGTGAATCGTTGTTGCTCTTGACCGAGTTTTTGACCGTTTAGGCCGCCATGCAAATATGCGACATCAAGCAATGTCAAGCGAACGCCCGCAATTCGTGCGGCCTCAATTAATGCTTTGCTCATTTCATTCGGGTCTTGATAGTGCTTGCCATCTGACTGGTGGTGCACATAGTGAAATTCGCCAACAGAAGTGATACCGGCAAGTGCCATTTCGCTATACACAGCCGAAGCGAGTGCTAAATAGTTTTCAGGCGTGAGACGATTCGCAACTTGATACATCAATGTTCGCCACGACCAAAAGTCGCCGAGACCGGCACCGCTATGTGTGCGTCCACGCAAGGCGCGGTGAAAAGCGTGACTATGAGTATTGACAAAGCCGGGCATAACCACACCGACCACGCGTAAATCTTTTGCAGTCGCCACCGAGTTCGGCTCAATTGCCGAAATTAATCCATTATTGGTGGTGATGCGGACGTTTAGAGCACAACTCTCACCGCCGAGCCAAGCAAACTGCGCGTGGATTGATTTCATTGTTCACGCATTGGCAAGCGAACACCGCGATCTTCGGCGACTTTGATTGCTAAGTCGTAACCCGCATCAGCATGGCGAATTACGCCCATGCCCGGATCGCTCAGCAATACGCGAGAAAGTTTTTCGCGGGCAAGGTCGGTGCCGTCGGCGACACAAACCATGCCGGCATGAATGCTGCGACCGATGCCGACACCGCCACCATGGTGAATGCTGACCCATGTTGCGCCGCTCGCGGTGTTTACCAACGCATTAAGCAACGGCCAGTCGGCAATTGCGTCAGAGCCATCTTGCATCGCTTCGGTTTCTCGAAATGGAGAAGCAACAGAGCCTGAATCTAAGTGATCTCGACCGATGACGATCGGCGCACTGACTTCTCCACGTTTGACCATTTCATTGAAACGCAGCCCGAGGCGATGACGCTCGCCATAACCGAGCCAACAAATGCGCGCAGGTAAACCTTGAAAGGCAACTTGCTCGCTTGCGAGTCGCATCCATTTTGCGAGTGCTTCGTCACCAGGAAACTCTTCGAGAACTGCGCGATCAGTTGCAGCAATGTCGCGTGGGTCGCCAGAAAGAGCGACCCATCTAAACGGACCTTTGCCTTCGCAAAAGAGTGGACGAATATAGGCGGGCAAGAAACCGGGGTAGTCAAACGCTCTGTCATAGCCACCGAGTTGCGCCTCGCGTCGAAGTGAATTGCCGTAGTCAAACACTTCGGCGCCGGCATCTTGAAAGCCGACCATTGCCGCGCAGTGGGCGGCCATCGCTGCACGCGAGCGGTCGATGTAGTGCGCGGGGTTTGTTGTGCGAAGTTTTTCGGCAGCTTCAACTGTTAAATCGTTTGGCAGGTAACTCATTGGGTCATGGGCGCTTGTTTGATCGGTGACGATGTCGGCGACGAAACCCTGCGCAAGAAGCTTTGGAAACATGTCAGCCGCATTGCCGACAACGCCGACCGAGAGTTTCTTGCGGGCTTTTTTTGCGGCTTCGCAACGAGCAACAGCGTCTTCTAGAGAGTCAGCGACTTCGTCAAGATAACGAGTTTCGACTCGACGTTGTACGCGAGTCGGGTCGACATCAATGCATAATGCAACGCCGTCATTCATTGTGATCGCAAGAGGTTGTGCACCACCCATGCCGCCAAGACCAGCAGTCAGAGTAATTGTGCCAGCGAGCGTGCCTTTAAATTTTCTGCGGGCGATTTCGGCGAAACATTCGTAAGTGCCTTGCAAAATTCCTTGAGTGCCGATGTAGATCCACGAGCCTGCCGTCATTTGGCCATACATCGTGAGGCCCATATTTTCAAGGCGACGAAACTCATCCCAAGTTGCCCAGTCGCCAACGAGATTTGAATTGGCGAGCAGTACCCGCGGCGCCCATTCGTGTGTGCGAAACACGCCGACTGGTTTGCCAGATTGCACGAGCATGGTCTCATCAGGCTTGAGCGTTTGCATCGTGCGCATCATCGCGTCGAATGCTTCCCAACTTCGTGCGGCTCGACCTGTGCCACCGTAAACCACCAGATCATCTGGTCGCTCAGCAACTTCTGGATCTAAATTGTTTTGCAACATTCGATAGGGCGCTTCAATTTGCCAATTGGCGCAAGTCAGTTTGCTGCCCCGTGGAGATCTAACAACTCTTGGCCCGCTCATAGACCTATTCTCGCCGAAATCACGCTACGCCGCCAAGTGTCGGGCACTAACTAGTTATTTAGAGAGGGTGATGTGGGCGAGAGCGCCTGAGATGAGATTGAGTTTGCAATTAATTGTGTCGAGATAAGCGTCTTGGTGGTGCAAAGTTACAGGTCGAGAATCAACAATAATTTCGGCAGATTCTGAGACGCAGACGACCATCTCGCACTTTGATAGTGGCCCTGGTTCAGAAACGTACGTCATTGCTCCAGATGCTTTGCCACGCACGGTCATTAAATTCAAATCAACAATTGGGCCGTTGACCAGTTTTGCCGTGGTCGGAATATCGCCTGCGAACACCGCAACTTCATTTGGTTTGCAGACAACAGTTTCGCCTCCCACATTTAGAATCATCTCGTCACCCGAGATGATCAGCAACTGTCGATGGACGTTTTCAAAATGTGAGAAGTCGCAGTCTTCAACAACTGGCGCAATCGCTACGCGCCATGTCCAACCTGCGACACCGGGTGTCTGGCTAGCGATTTCAAAACTCGTGCCGCGACCATTCGGCCATGGCGCTTTCAAGTGATCGGCAAATTTTTGTAACGCCATGTTGCAAAACTAGTTGGCTATTTGTTGTTGCGCCACGCGACGCCATCGGGCCAGCGACCAATGCCACCGTCTTGCAGCAACATGCCAGTCAATGTGCGCTCGGTGTGATGAGAGCGCCACAGCAACATTTCTTGGGCAAGAGGTAGAACACGGTTCGGGTCGGTAAAAGTCGTGCGCCAGGTCGGATCTTTGGCCAGATCAAAAGCCAACCAACTGCCGTCACCAAATTGCACGTAGGCAGAATCGCGGGTTCGACGCACCGCTAGGTGTTGGCGCTCGAGACGCCTGTCGCGTGGCCAATTTTGTGCGGCGCTCGTCTCGCTGTCGTCTATATATATGTGTCGCCAATCAAATTCGTAAGTTGCTGCCTGGCGCCAGCGATTTGGTGTTTCTCCCCGGAGAAAGTCGGTTAGTGGCAGACCGTCGCACTGCAGTGGCACGGGCACGCCGATCGCTTCGGCGATCGTTGGCATGATGTCAACATTTTCGGTGAACTCGGTAACTACTTGACCATGAGTTTGTGGATGACTCGGATCGCGAATGATTCCGATGATGTGGTAACTGCTTTCAAAAAAACCAAGTTTGTCTTTTAAGCCGTGGTCGCCAAGTTGCTCGCCATGATCTGCAGTGATGATGATCAAAGTGTTTTGCCACTCGTTGCGTTGACGGAGTTTCTCGCAAATTCGACCGATATGAAAGTCAACCTCACCAATCATGCCGTAATACTGCGCGCGCATTTCTCGCAACTCTGTTTCGGTGGTTGGCGCTGCATTGCCGGGGAGATTCATCGCCGCTTCGTGCAATGGGTGTCGAGTTTCGCTCGCACTAATGGGCAGGTCGACTTCATTGACCGAGTATTCGCGCGACCACTTTCCCGCTGCTGCATATGGGGGATGTGGCCGCAGATAACTCAAGTGGGTGAACCATGGCGTGCCGGCTTTTTGCGAGTCAAGCCAGTTAAAAAACTGATCGGTTAGAAAAGTTGAGATGCTCAAGTCTTCGTGACGATCTGGTTCTGTGCGAAGTGCGCCGTTGTAGTCGCCACCCAGATCAAAGCCGTGCTCTTTCAAATTTTGAAGCCATGGCGGGTATGGCTCAGAGAGATTTAAGACGCGGTCAAAACCAGGCAACACATGTTGATAACTCGAAAGTCGCTCGTCTCCCGATGATTTTGTAACTCGTGGGTCTACACCTTGGTCGGTGTAACCAAAAAGTGTTGGCGCATAGCCACCACGAATTGCCATTCGTGCAACATTGTCAAATCGATCATCGAGAGGTGTGCCGTTTGCGCACACACGGTGATTCATTTGATACAAGCCGGTGTACAAACTGGCCCGACCAGGCGAGCAAGGCGCCGCTTGGCTGAAGTGATTGGCTAGGCGCACACCATTTTGAGCGAGTGCATCAAGATTGGGTGTACGCACAACTTTGTGGCCCGCGCTAGAAAGACAATCAGCACGAAATTGGTCGAGAGTTATCAGCAAGACATTCGGCATCACGACATTCGGCGTCACGATACGCAGAATACTCGGCGGATTGCGTTTAGTCTTGGGCGGCTGCTAGTTCACACGCTTGGGGCGACGCTTTTATTACTCGATTCTTTGCTTCTATCGGTGATTTATTTATGCCTTTTCGCCATGCGTCTAAGAATTTCCAAGGCCAGATTTCGCCTTGCAGCACTTTGTATTCACTTTGTGGACAGATGCGTGACATACCGAGATGTGTGTGGCATTTTGTGATGCGCGCGTTTCCTGAAGATCCCATCACGCCGATCCACTGACCAGGTTCAACTCGATTTCCAGCGTTTACTTTGACCCGACCTAAGTGAGAAAAATAGTATCTAACTCGGTCATCTCCGTGGAGCGTGATTGTAAGTCCGCCACGAGTGCCAGGAGCATCGATTTTTTCATCCCACTTGTCTTTTTTCTCGACGTCAAAGATGACTCCTGAAGTTGGGGCAAGAACATGGGCATAACAGCCATGCACGTCTGTGGCGGGGTAGTTGAGGTGATCGCGTGAATATGTGACGGGAACTTTCGAGAAGGGAAAGACGTATTTGTACTTGCTTTGATTTGCGCTCTGATCTGCCGTTTCAGACCCAGTTGCGAGAGCGTTTGATCCGCAAAAACTTGAAACTGCGATGACTGCGGCGATTAGTCTTCGCAACATTTTCTGACTATTTATCTTTAGATAGAACTTCTGAAGCGCGTTGGATAAGTAGTTCGCGTTCGTGGTCTGAAAGTGGGCGAGAAGTGCGAACGTTCAGCTCTACTCGGTCACCGTCTCCCGCAGCCTGAATGTCGTCAACGAACAACACAGTCGTCAAACCTTTTGTTCCGGCCAGGTCGCGCATCGTATTTGACACTGTATTTGCACTTGCATTGCTCGGTGAAATGTTCATCTCAAGCTTTGTTGTGACTGGCTCTTGGCTTAGGTTGCGGACACTTGCAAGGGCACTATGCGGAATGTGTACGGTGCTAACGCCATCGCGAAGACGCGTTGTAACCATGCCGACATGTTCGACGAAACCGTGTATCGGTTTTTGCCAGCCGAGTTCTGCTTCAATTTCATCGCCTACGCCGTAGCGATCTTCAAGCAACACAGCCAAACCTGTTAAGTAGTCGTTAACTCGGTGTTGGCCACCCACTGCGAGACCTGCACCTAGAAAGCCGGCGCTTGAAAGAAAGAATGCGGCGTTCAGATCCAAGATGTTGAAGACAGCAATCAGTGTGATAATCCATGCACCGAGACTGATGAAGTGATGCAACATACGAGTTGCAGCGTCAATGCGCTGGCGTCGTCGGTGCTCGCTGCCTTCAATTGTTTCTGCGCCGACGCGACGCACGCTGTTGCGCCACCAATTGGCCGCATTTGCCGAGGTGCGATCAGCAATTCGCCGGACAATTGAACGCAAAATCACATAAGAAATTCTTGTAAAAATAAAACAGCCAACGACAACAAGAATTGCAATCACTGGTTTAGTGAGAAACCTTGTAATTCCTGTCTCTTCTTCTGCTTTTTTTGCCGTAATGAAAATGAAGCCGAGGGTTGTAAACATCTCTATCTAGTGTGCCTCACTTTTTCGCGAGTCATGCGCCACTAAGGTTAAAAGCGTGAAATTAGCGAAATTGCAAGCTCTTGCTTTACTTGTTGTGGTTAGTGGTTGCGGTGTGCAATCAGCGTCACAATATGGCACCGAGACTTCTCTTGTGTCAGAAGTGACACAGTCATCTGGCGTCGATGAGGCTGAAGCGCCCCAAGAAGATTCGACAACAACAGTTGTCGCGACCACCACTACGGAGATGACGACAACCACAACTATGCCTCCGACAACGACAACGGTGCTCGACACTTTGTGCATCAAGCTGACTCAATGTCAATATGCAAACTTAGTTGGCGTTGATTTTTCGCGACTGCAATTAGATTTTCAGAACTTCAGCGTTGCAACATTGACTGGTGCAAGTTTTTCTGGCGCGAATCTTGCCAAGTCTTTATTTATTCGTGCTGATTTGACGAATGTAAATTTCTCAGGCGCCAATCTCTCAGGTGTCGATTTCACGGCTGCAGCAATGACGGGTGCGAATCTCGAAGGCGCAAATTTAACTGACGCAATTTTTTGTGATGTTGATATGAAGTCATTTGTCGGCACAACCGATGCTCAGATCGCAAAGGCAAAGAAGTTCAAAACCAAAGGCAAGGTTTACTGCCCGTAAGGTTCTTGCTAGGCCCCTAATTTGAGGAATTTGTTGTAGAGGTGTACCTTAGAAATACTTAGCTCGATGGGGGTCGATATGAGTGTTGCGATACCAAGCTCAATTAATGACGTAGATGCAAAGTGGCTTGCTGAGGCCACAGGTTTTGACATCAAGACTGCCGATATCGGCATTATCGGCGTAGGCGTCGGTGTGGCGAGTGCGGTGTATCGCGCAAAATTAACTGGCAACAATTGCCCAGCAAGCGTGATCGTGAAGATGCCGGCGCTCGACGAGGCTGCAGTTTTTACATCTTCAATTTTGCGAATGTATATTCGCGAAGTTCGTTTTTTCAAGTCTCTTGCAAAAGAATGCCCCGTGATTACACCGCGTTCATATTTTGGCGAGATAAATGAAGAGACGAGTCAGTTTGCAATGGTGCTCGAAGATCTTGCCGGCCATCGAATCGTTGATCAGACGGTTGGCATTTCAATTGAAGATGCTCGTCGCGCTGTTGACGCACTGGCAAAGATTCATGCGAAGTGGTGGGGCAAAGCCGATGGACTGGCCGCTGACGGTACGACGATTGCGTTTAGTGATCCGATCTATCCAGCTGTATTGCCGATTGTTTTTGCCGAAGGCTGGGAAAAGGTCAAGCGCGAGCTGAACCTAACAGAATCGATTCTCAAAGTTGGCGAGAAGTTTGCTCCGGCAATTGGCGGTTTGATGTCGTCACTGATGGACGGTGTCACAACACTTGCACACGGTGACTTTCGCGCCGACAACATGATGTTCACTAAAGACAACGAGTTCATTCTCTATGACTTTCAGTTAATTGGCACGGGCTCGGGGGCCTATGACTTGGCCTATTTTTTGACGCAAAGTTTGACGCCAGATGATGCCAGTAAATACGAGAAAGAACTTTTTGAGCGATGGCTTGAGGGTTTGCGCGCTAATGGCGTGACTGACATCGACCGCGACAATCTTTGGTTGCAATATCGCGGCACGGCGTTGTTCTGTTTGGTCTACCCAGTCGTGGCAAGTCGCGGAATGGATTTAAATGAACCGCGCTCACGGGCACTCGTCGAAACAATGAATTCTCGCTTTGAGCGGGCGTTTCACGAACTGGATCTTGCTAAATTGATCTAACAAATGGAATTGATACTTGTTCGGCACGGTTTGCCGTTGCGCCGGGAAGTAGTCGAAGGACCTGCAGACCCCGAGCTTTCACCAGAAGGCAAAGAGCAGGCAGCTCGGCTCGCAAATTATTTGGCGTCTGAGTCAATTGATGCGATTTATTCGAGCCCGATGAAGCGTGCCGTTCAAACTGCCGAACCTCTTGCTGCAACTACTGGTCTTCCAATTTCGATTATTGACGATGTGGCCGAATATGACCGACTTTCAAACGAATATATTCCGATAGAAGAACTGCGTGCTGCCAACGATGAAAGATGGCAAAAACTTTTGGCAGGTGAGTGGCAGTCTGACTCAGACACGATTGAGAGTTTTCGAAATCGTGTTATTTCAAGCCTTGAGCAATTGATTAGTCAGCACCCTTCGCAACGAATCGTCGTGACGTGCCATGGAGGAGTGATCAATCAATTCTTGGCACACATTTTGGGAATCTCAACCGAACGTGGATTTTTCTATCCGCAATACACGTCGATACACCGAGTCGTTGCGGCGCAAAGTGGTTTGCGCTCGGTGGGTGCGTTAAATGAAGTTGCGCATCTGCGCTGAAAGTTTTCGCTTATCGGCGCAATAGTGGCGCTGTAAGACAGGTTGGTCCGCCATCGCCCTTAACAGCGACATTTGCGCCGTTAAAAATATGCACGGTTACGCCAGACTTACGCAGTTTGCCTTCGATTTCTGGATTTCCTGCGGCTAATACAACAACGTTCGGCTCGACAGTCAAAATGTTTGCGCCCTGCGTGTGAACTTCGGTGTCGTTAACTGTTAGCCAAGTGATGTTGCGCGATTTCAAAAACTCAAGCAAACGAATTGGTGCGAGTGGTTCATAGACGACAGCTTTGTCTTGGCTAATCGGCGAGAGCACCGACATCAAGTGCAACACTGCGTCTGGTCCTTGAAAGTGAGGAAGATCAAAAGCATGAACTTCAACTCCATATGGTGCGAGCATTTTTCGGATCTGCGCAATGCCTTCACCATTAGTTCGGTACCCGTGACCAATCAATAAAGTTTTTGCATCTAGCCAAACCTTGTCGCCGCCATCAGCGATTGCTGAGCCGGTTAGTTCGCCCAAAATTGGCACGCCGATGCGCTCAAGATCTTTGCGAATTTGCGCTGGTTCGGGCTGACGAACTCGCTTGCCCATCTGCAACAGAATCGCACCATGTGGTGTCATGATCATCGGGTCGTGCATGTAAACGGCGTCAACAAGACCGTCGACTGCTTGTGCGGTGTGAACCGTGCAACCAAGACTTGAAAGTAGATTTACAAATTCACTGTGCTCACGAACGAGTGCGTCACGATCTGGTTCACGCCACTGTGCATCAGCAACAAAGTTGCCCACCGTAGTCGGAGTGCGCACAAGAACATGCTCAAGTTTTGAAACCATATCTGGCGTGCTCCACATAGTTGTTTACGCTACGCCCAAGTGACTAGCATTTTGGGCTATGACGAATGCTTCGACGCTTCGAACATCAAGCAATCCTTTCTTGTCGGGCAACTTGGCACCAGTTGACGTTGAGACAACAGCTTTCGACTTGAAAGTTACGGGTACTCTGCCAAAAGAATTGAACGGCCGTTATCTGCGCAATGGGCCAAACCCAATCGGGCAAGTTGATCCTGAAAAATATCACTGGTTTCTAGGTTCAGGAATGGTTCACGGCATTCGGTTGAACGATGGCGATGCCAAGTGGTATCGCAATCGTTGGGTGCGCGATCGTAACGTTGCAAAAAGTCTTGGCGAGCAAGCCCCGCCGTCAGACTGGCCTGCTGATCATGCACAGTTTGCGTCAAACACAAACGTGATTGGTCATGCTGGTGCAACTTGGGCATTGGTCGAAGGTGGCTCGCCGCCAATTGAAATGAATTACGAACTTGAAACTGTTCGTGTTTCAAATTTTGCAAATACGTTGCCGCACGCATTTTCGGCGCATCCAAAGCGTGATCCGCGTACGGGCGAGTTGCACGTGATGACGTATTGGTGGGGTTGGGGCAATCAAGTTCAATATTTAGTCGTCGGTGTAGATGGAAAAGTTCGTCGCAAAGTAGATATTGCTCTGCCGGGTGGCCCGATGATGCACGATTGTGCCTTGACTGAAAAATACGTCTTGATCTTTGACTTGCCATGTTTGTTCAATCTCGAGTTGGCAATGTCAGGACGATCGTTTCCTTATATATGGAATGCCGACTACACAGCGCGAGTTGGACTCTTGCCACGCGAGGGCGGAGCCGAAAATATTAAATGGGTCGAGATAGATAGTTGCTATATTTTTCATCCACTGAACGCCTACGACTTGCCAGACGGCACAGTTGTATTAGATGCAGCGCGTCACGACAAGATGTTTGATGTTGAACAGCGTGGACCGAACGAGGGCTTGCCGACTTTGGATCGTTGGGTTCTCAACCCACAAACTGGCAAAGCCAAACAAGAGCGCATTGACGACCGCCCGCAAGAGTTTCCGCGGATGAATGAATCGATACTTGGCCTTAAGCATGATTTTGGCTACTTCGCCGGTATCTCAGATGTTTTTAGACAAGCAGATTTGATAAAACAAAATCTTGTCACTCGCACTACACAAGTACGCCATGACGGTGCGAATTTTGGCTACGGAGAGCCGGTGTTTGTGCCACGCGAAAACTCAAAGTCTGAAGACGATGGCTACGTAATGGCTTTGCGTCATAACACTGAAACTGATCTGTCAGATCTCGTGGTGTTGAACGCGCAAGATTTTTGTGGTGAGCCAGTGGCGGTCGTGAGTTTGCCCGCCCGAGTGCCCAACGGATTTCACGGCAATTGGATTGCTGACTAGAAGTTAAGTTTCAGGCCGCTACGTGGCCAGGTCGTGGCGACGAGTTTTCCGAGACCTGAAAGTGTGATGTATGCAGTTCGTAAGTCAGTGCCGCCAAAGCAAATATTTGTCGTGATCGGGTCGTTAGTTGCGACGTGCTCAAGAATTTCGCCAGTGGGCGAGATGACAGTTATGCCACCGTTCATCAATGTCGCTACACAAACATTGCCGTCACTATCGACTGCGAGCGAGTCCAGATATTGCAATCCAGGTAAACCAGCCAGACAGTTGCGTGGGTCGCGAGAGCTGAATTTCTCGACCTCACCTTCGCCGACGATATTCGCTTTAAATACACGACCATTGAAAGTTTCTGCCCAGTAGAGCGTTTTGCCATTGGGTGAAAGACCAATGCCATTTGGTGCCTGACATGGAAAGATGACTTCGCGAATTAGCGAACCATCAGTTTTTGCATAGTAGATACCAGTTAGGTCGAAGACACGGCCATGACGAATTCCGTGTTCTGTGAACCACATGCCGCCGTGTTGATCAAAAACTATGTCGTTGGGTCCGCGCAACTCGTGACCATCGCAATGCGTATATAAATCTTCGACAGCGCCGGTTTTTAAGTCAACGCGCTGAATGCGACCGCCGATATATGTCTTTGGATCAAATGGTCCGGGGTAAGTGATGCCATTGAAAACCTGTTTTGAAAATGATCCACCGTTGTTGCATAAATAAAGTGCTCCGTCTGGACCGAGCGCAAGACCATTTGGCCCTCCAGCAATTTCGGCAACTATGCGTTTCGTGCCGTCAGCCAAAATCTGGGTGATGCAACGACCCATCATTTCAACGAGCACAACGCTGCCGTCAGGCAACGCAACTGGCGCCTCAGGAAACCTGAGGTCACTTGCGATGTCAACAAACTCGGCCATGTGAGACGAGCCTAGTTTTAGTTTGTATCGAAACTCTCGCCGGCACGAACTTGAGCAGCGTAGAGCCCGTTGGT
>Ga0208482_1000056_pt1 | contig 36538 bp, 37 predicted proteins | sample LakMenEpi26Sep10_FD_150737 | JGI IMG/M metagenome (GOLD analysis project Ga0208482, IMG submission 150737) | Freshwater microbial communities from Lake Mendota, WI - 26SEP2010 deep hole epilimnion (SPAdes) | ecosystem: Environmental > Aquatic > Freshwater > Lake > Epilimnion/Euphotic zone ... | reverse complement strand
GCTGCATCACGGCATCGTCGTGACCAACACCAACGAATAGGGCCTCGTAAGCACCGGGGGCCATTGCTACGCCTTCGCGCAACATGGCGTGGAAAAATGCTGCGTACATTTTTTCGTTGGTCTGCTTTGCTTCGTCGAAATTTGTTGGAATGTCATTGCCGAAGAATGCTCCGACGAGCGTGCCAACCACAGGAAACTGCGCCACAATGCCCGCACTTGCACATGCGTCGCGCAAGATAGTTGCCAGTTGACGCGCGCGCGCCGAAAGTTCCATATACACATCGGGCGTCAGTTCATTCAGTGCAGCAAGGCCCGCGGCAGTTGCCAGCGGATTACCTGCAAGAGTTCCCGCATGGAACACTTTGCCAATTGGCGTGAGGTGCTCCATGACCGAGCGCGATCCTCCGATTGCACCGATAGGCAGGCCGCCGCCGATTACTTTTCCGAAACACGTGATGTCGGGACGAACGTCGTACTTCGCTTGTGCACCGCCAGACCCAAGGCGAAAGCCGGTGATGACCTCGTCGAAAACAAGTAGTGCGCCTGCTTTGTCGCATGCTGCGCGAAGGCCTTCAAGAAAGCCCGCGGCCGGTGCAACGACGCCCATGTTGGCTGCCACTGGTTCGACAATTACTGCCGCAACGTCGTTGCCGATTTCGGGAACAACGTTGTATGGAACAACGAGCGTGTTGGCGACTGCTTCCTCTGGAACACCTGCAGTGCCTGGGATACCAAGCGTTGCGACTCCACTGCCACCGGCTGCTAATAAGGCATCGGTTGCGCCGTGGAAGTTTCCGTGAAATGTAATGATTTTTTTTCGGCCGGTTGCGCCACGGGCAAGGCGCACAGCCGTGCTGGTTGCTTCGGTGCCGCTATTCATGAGGCGCACCCGTTCGCAGCTTGGCACTCGCTCGCGAATAGCCTCGGCAAGTTTCATTTCCCTTGGAGTTGGCGCGCCAAACGATGTGCCGTCACCTGCGGCTGCCACAAGCGCCGAAGTAATTGCGCGGTGCGCATGGCCCAAAATGACCGCGCCATAACTTTGCACGAGGTCGATATACCGCTTGCCCTCGACGTCAAAAATGTGTGCGCCTTCACCTCGGGCAACGATGTACGGCTCGCCGCCTACAGACTTAAATGCCCGGATTGAAGAGTTGACGCCGCCCGGAATTGCTTCGGCGGAACGCGTGTACAGCGCGTGGTTGTTGGCAATTCCCTTGCCAACACAAACAGTCGCCGTGCAACCCGCAGTAACGCAAGACGTGGGGTCGCAGAGCGGAATCATTGACATTTCAGCGATTGTTCTCGGCAAACCAGCGAGCGAAATACGTGAGAATAATGTCTGCTCCTGCGCGTTTCACTGCGGTTAGTTGTTCGAGTGCAACTGTGTCGTGATCGATCCAGCCGTTTGCGGCAGCGGCCTTGATCATGGCGTATTCGCCACTGACGTGATAGGCGGCAATAGGTACATCAACACGTGCACGCACCGACGAAATAACGTCGAGATAACTAAGTGCTGGCTTGATCATGACAATGTCGGCGCCTTGTTCGATGTCGGCAAGCACTTCGCGCATCGACTCACGCGCATTGCGCCAATCCTGTTGATAGCCCTTGCGGTTTCCGCCACCGGCAATCTGTACATCTACTGCGTCGCGGAAGGGGCCATACAACCCCGACGCATACTTGGCCGAGTACGCCATGATCGCAACGTTGTTAAAGCCTGCATTGTCGAGCGCGTGTCGAATTGCGCCAACTTGTCCGTCCATCATGCCGCTTGGCGCAACAACATGTGCGCCCGCCTGCGCCTGCGCCAGCGCCGCCTTGCAATAAATCTCTAGCGTCTTGTCGTTATCGACATCACCGTTTTTGTCGAGCACGCCACAATGGCCGTGGCTGGTGTATTCGTCTACACACAAGTCGGCCATCAACACCATTCGATCGCCCACGTCTTCTTGCAGTTGCTTCAAAGCAACTTGCACAATGCCGTTCGGGTCAAACGCTCCAGAACCCACTTCGTCTTTTTTCGCGGGAACACCAAACAGGATCACGGCGGGCACGCCGAGGTCGGCAAGTTGTTTCACTTCGGTGCGCAACGATGCGAGTGTGTGCTGCATCACGCCTTCTAGCGAAGAAATGGGCTGTGCCTCGGTAATGCCTTCGCGCACGAACAAAGGCGCCACAAGATCTTTGGTGGAAAGTTGAACTTCGGCCACCAAGTCGCGCATTGCCGAACTCGAGCGCAGACGACGGGGGCGAGATTGCGGAAACGCCATGCCTACAAGGCTACGGGGTGGGTTGTTGGAATAAACCACGCAGCGCCGCAACCACCGCATCCGTTGTGGGCTCGCTTGCAACGGCCACATTGTGTAGCGCAGAAGCATGTGCAACAGCCTCGGTTGGTTTACCAATCGCGACAACTGCTTTCGGAGAAGTGGCGCCGAACGCGGCGCACCAGGAACGAACAGCGGAACCGGAATAGAACACAACGGCATCTGCTCGTTGGGCGAGTTCCATGTCGTCGCTGGAAGGGACAACTATTTCTGTTGCGTATGCAGCAACGGCGTCGACAACGTAACCGCGCGCACGAAGGCCGACGGCTACCGCCCCGCCTGCATCTTGCGCCTGCGCCAACAACACCCGGCCACTGCCCCGCGGAAACTGCGCCACAAGTTCATCGCCACGCGCAATAGTTGGAACAAAGTCCACCTCAACGCCAAGTGCATCTGCAGATACCTTGCCAACGGCAGCAAGCTTTGGCCGAATATTTGTTTGTGAAAGTGCGCCAGCAACCTGAGCCGCTCCATTGGCCGACGTAACCACCACCCAGTCGTACTGCTGCAGATGTGCAAGCGAAGCCTGTAACGCTTCGCCCTTGTCGTGTGGCCGAGCAATTGCAATGAGTGGCATTTGCACAACGTGCGCGCCGAGGGCAATCAGTTCGCGCTCTAGTTGTATTGATTGCTGCAATGGCCGGGTAAGAACTACCGTTCGCCCGGCAAGCGAGGTGCTGTTCATTGCAACGAGGCGCGAACGGCTCGCGCGTTTTCACGCGCAAATTCCAAAGCGTCGCCCGACACCGGCAACGGCAATGCCCTCTTTGCGTGCCGATCGCTCGGCGTGTCGCCTGTTGCCATAAACATGTGCAACACATCATTTGCATCAAGATGCGCACCTACCGGCATGCTGCAGCCGGCCCCAAGTTCGGCAAGAAAAGCCCGTTCGATTTCTACAGAGCGCCGAGTTGCTGCATGATCGACGACGCTCACATACCCACGCGTTGTTGCATCATCTGTTCTGCACTCCACCGCAACGCAACCTTGGCCAATCATTGGCACAAACACGTTGGGGTCGAGTGCTTGTGCAACATGGTGAGTGAGCCCAAGCACTTCTAGTGCCGCGATTGCCATCACGATGGCTCCGCCAGCAGGGACTTTCTCTAGACGCGTGTTGATGTTGCCGCGCAAGTCAACAAACTGTAAGTCGGGCCTTGCTGTCAGCAATTGTGCGCGTCGGCGCACCGAACCTGTTGCAACCGTTGCGCCTTGTGCCAACCCATCAAGAGTGTTCCCAACAAGTGCGTCTCGTGCGTCTCTGCGTTCGCACCATGCCGAAACCGTGAGCCCATCGGTTGCCACAGACGGCAGATCTTTTGCCGAATGGATGGCCACGTCGGCAAGGCCTTGCAAGACAGCTTGTTGCACTTCTTTTACAAAAATGCCTTGACCACCCAATTGATGCAATGGCACATCGCGTTTGATGTCGCCAAGGGTTTCAACGAAAACAAGTTCGGTTGCTTCTCCGCTGGCTGCTGTTATTGCACGAGCGACAACCTCGGCCTGAGTGCGGGCCTGAGCACTCGAGCGGGTGGCGATGCGGATCATTCGATGTCGAAAAGATCGCGCAAGGCTGCGGCAATTCGCTCGCCCTGTGGCGTGCCCGCGCTGTTTTTCAACTGGACTGAAGGCGAATGCAGCAATTTTGCAACAACTGCCTTGCTCAGTGCCTCCACCGCATCGCGTTGCTCTGGCGTAAGCGCAACGAGCTTTGAGGAAAACCGTTCGAGTTCGGCACGGCGAATTGATTCGGCGCGTTCGTGAAGTTCTGCTACGAGTGGGGCTGCCTGCCGAGAAATTGATTCTTGTGTGAATCGTTGCACTTCTTCGCCAATGATCTGACGCACCTGGTTTGCTTCTTGTTGTCTTGCATCGATGCCCACTTGCGCCCAATCGCGTAGATCGTGCAAGTCGCGCAGGGTTACGCCGGCAAGTTCGCCAACCGAATGCTCGACGTCGCGAGGCATTGCGATGTCCACGATCAACAGTTGTTTATTGTCTGCTTGCGCTCGTGCGGCATCGACAAATGATCGAGACATGATCACTTCGCCCGCGCCCGTGCAGGTGAGAATGACATCGGCGTGAGCCACCGCACTCGACAATTGATCGAACTTGCCAACTACTGCGCCAACACTTTGCGCCAATTCCTCGGCTCGTTCAACACTGCGGTTCATTACCGTCACGTGTTTGGCGCCGGCACCCGCAAGTGCCTTGGCAATACCCGCGCCCATGTCGCCCGCACCGACCACCAACACGTTGGCGCCGCTCATGGTGCCAAGCAGATCAACTGCCATGTCTACTGCGGCATGCGACACCGATGCGGTGGAACGACTAATTGAGGTTTCGGTGCGCGCGCGCTTTCCTACTTCGAGTGCCTGCCTGAACAGCATGTTCATAGAAGTACGCGCGGTGTTTTCGTTTCGAGCGCGCTCCCATGCAACGCGCACCTGTCCAAGAATTTCGGTTTCGCCAAGCACCGCAGAATCCAAACCGCTTGCCACTTCAAACAGGTGCGATACCGCAGCGTCATCATGCTGGCTGTAGAAGTGCGGGTGCATCTCGTCTGGCGTAAGCCCCGACAGTTCGCAAAAGAAATCACGTACATCTGCGTATGCGCCGTGGAATTTTTCGGCCAGTACATACACCTCTGTGCGGTTGCACGTGGACAGCACCACTGTTTCGCGAATGTTGTCGCGCGACAGCAAATCCTGCAGCGCATGTGCAAGTGCGTCGCTCGAAATTGTCACCTTCTCGATGACATCGAGTGGAGCAGAGCGATGGTTTACGCCAAGAACGACTATCGACATGCCGGATCCATTTCGCGATTTCCGGGAACAGAAACATCTTCACGTTGCTGTTGCTCGTAATAGCCAAGTATTTGCAACTCAACGCCAAGGTCGACGCTACGAATGGAAATCTCTTCGGGGGTATTCAAGACAACAGATGCGAAGTTGAGGATTGACCTAATGCCTGCCGCCACAAGTAAGTCGGCGGCCTGTTGCGCACTCGCGGGTGGCGTTGCAATAACACCAATGCTTACCGCTTCGTCGCGAACGATTGATGCGAGGTCGTCAATGTGGCGCACCGTGACTCCACCAATTTTCTTGCCAACCTTTGTCGAATCGATGTCGACGATGCCTGCGACCGGAAAACCGCGCGAAGAAAACCCGCTGTAATTCGACAGTGCGTTGCCCAGGTTGCCTGCGCCAACAACGACAACTTTCCATTCGTGGTGCAGCCCAAGTTCGCGCTTGATTTGGTATACCAAGTACGCAACGTCGTAACCCACGCCCCTGGTGCCGTAGCTTCCGAGGTACGACAAGTCTTTTCGCACCTTGGCAGCATTAACGCCGGCCAGTGCAGCCAGTTGGTCGCTTGACAGTTGTGCGACACCGCTTGCGATTTCGCCACTCAAGATGTGCAGGTACACGGGAAGCCGAGCAACTGCGGCGTCGGGAATGCGCTTTCGCGCTGAAGCCGACGGTGTTGAAGCGAGTTTGGCCACACGGCAAGGGTAGGCGTTCGTGCATGAATTCACGAAGTCACGAGCCACTTCAATGGCCCTATTGGTTCGGGACATTCGTCACCGCCAACGAAGAACCCGCCCAACTAGCCTGCGCACATGGTCTTTGCGGCAGCCGAAAGCATGAGTGCAACCAATTCGGCCCTTGCGGGCGGGGCCGCACTCATTGCTAGCGCCTTCGCCCTATCCACGGCCGACCGCTGGCTGAAACGACGCCAACCGCACGAATTGGCATGGACCATTGCGATGGTGCTGTTCGCCATCGGTTCCGGCGCATTGTGGTGGGCGGAGAGTGCGGGCTGGAACCTGACCGTCTTTCGAGTCTTTTTCCTCGCTGGCGCAGTGCTCAATGTTGCTTGGCTTGCTCTTGGCACCGTCTATTTGTTGGGCGGTGTTGCAATAGGCAACAAGATCCGCTGGTGGCTCGTAGGACTAACAGGTTTCGCAACAGGGATCGTTGCAGTGGCTCCAACTAAACAATCAATCATTGCAACCGAGTTCCCTATCGGCAGAGAAGTTTTTGGTGTTGCGCCGCGCGTGCTTGCTGCGGTTGGTTCTGGCGTGCCTGCGCTCGTAATCATTGTTGGTGCGCTGTGGTCGGCATGGCGCGTTGTGCGCAAAAAAACACCAGCACTTTCATCAACTGCGTCACGCAATGTGTTGTCGCCATGGCGGCTCGCAGTTGGCAACGTGCTCATTGCGCTGGGAACATTGGTGCTTTCCGCAAGCGGCACGCTGGCTGGCCGCCTGGGTAAAGATCAAGCATTTGCGGTGACACTGTTGGTTGGAGTGAGTGTGCTGTTCACTGGTTTCTTGGTAGCCAGCAACTCCACTCGTGTTCGCTCAACGCAACGCGCGACGCAATACCTTGCCCGTGCCACCAGTTGGTAGCGACTCGACAATCAATACTTTCGACGGACACTTGTAGCGCGCAACGTGTTTTTGACACCATTCGATCACTGACTCTTCGTCAAGGTACGAGCCCGATTCGAGCACGACGTATGCACGCACTGCCTCACCCGTATGCGGATGCGCCACGCCTACAACCGCCGACTGCGCAATGGCGGGGTGCGCGTTGAGCACACTCTCTACTTCTGCGGGATACACGTTGAAACCAGAAACAATGATCAGGTCTTTCACGCGGTCAATGAGGAACAAATAACCGTCGTCATCGCGAACCGCGACGTCTCCAGTGCGAAGCCAACCCTCTGGTGTAATTACGCGCGCAGTTGCTTCCTCGTCGCGCAGATAGCCGCGAAACACGTTGTCGCCGCGAACCCAAATTTCGCCAGAGTCTCCGCTTTCGGCGTCGTCACCATTTTCATCAACAAGCCGCAATTCGATGCCCGGCAACACGTGCCCGATAGAACCAACATGCACGGTGCGACCAACAGACATTGAAATAACTGGCGACGCCTCGGTGAGGCCATAGCCCTCGTGCACGACGACGCCGCATTTGTCGGCAAGCATGCGCGTGATGTCTTCTGGCATTTTGGATGCTCCTGTGAGCGCCAGGCGCACCGTGGAAAACGAGGCCGCGTTAACGCCGGGCACTTGTGAAAGCGCAGTCCATACGGGCGGCGCACCCGGGACAACTGTGACGCGGCGTTCGGCAAATGTTTCGAGTGCGGTAACCGGGTCGAAACGCTGCACCAGCACCACACTTGCGCCAACAAACATCGACAGCCCAAGCACAACATTGAGCCCAAAAATATGAAACAGCGGCAACACGCCAAACACCACGTCCTGTTGGGTGAGTGGCGAAAGCTGCATCAGTTGATGCAAGTTGGAGAGCAGGTTGTGATGCGAAAGCATTGCGGCGCGCGGCGCACCTGCAGTCCCACTCGTAAAGATCAATGCCGCGATTGCGTGTTGATCAACATCAACGATGTCGGCCGGTGCGTGTTGCAGAAGCTGGTCGAATGTTTTTGCATTGACAACATCGTGGCCTTCCGCTGCAACAATCAAGCGCAGTTTTTTGAATGACGATTGATCAATGTTGTTCCAAGACGAAACCGCTGCTGGTTCGACAACGACCGCGCTTGGTTGTACCTCGTCTAATTCGCGTTGCAGTTCTGCAGCAGGGCTGATCAAGTTGAGTGGTACTGCCGCGGCGCCGATGCCGAGTGCGGCGAAATAACTGACTACGAAATATCGACTGTTGCCGCACAACAGCGCGACCGTGTCGCCTGCTTCAACACCATTGGCCAACAATGCGCCACGCATGCCTGCAATGTCGCGCCTCAGTTCTCCGTATGAAATTGGAGTTCCGCGAAAAACCAGCGCAGTTGCCGTTGCTGGGTGCTGCTCGACAATGCTGGCCAAATTCACTGTTGGTTATCTCCACACAATCGACAACATGCCGGCACCGAATATTGCGAGGAGTAATAGGCCGACGGCCACTGTGGTTGCTGGGCGCATGAGGAAAGATTACGCCTCTGGCGCGCCCGGCGTTTGCTTCGAGCCGATCTGCACTGCAGTGGCAACGCCCTGACCGGCCTGCGGATCGGGTTCGATGACCACAAGTTCGGTGGTGCCGAGATCCAGTTGTTGCGCAGCCGAGCCCCGGTCGATGCACAAGGCCAACATTCCAAACGAATCGACAACAAGACCAAGACCTGCACCAATCTCTGAAAAGTTTCTAACAATCGGCACCGATCGCACCACCGGTTGTTGCCCCGCCGTTGCTGCAGTTAACGAACCAATCGTGACGCGCACGGGTGAACCCATATGTGTTATTTCGTCGGGACCAACATTGAGTTGGCAATTTCCAAAATGATCTACCCACGTCACTTCGGCCAACATCTTGCCGTGTTCTTCGCGCGGCACAGGAACGATGCCTGGCAAAATGCTTGCAACATCAATCTCGGTGCCAACTTCGCTCAGCGGGACACCGTTGCAGAGATGCGCAGCAACTGAAGCAAAAATGTCGCGGCCTGCAAATGTTGTGCCCGGTGCAGCCAAGTGATATTCGGTTTTGTTTAGTTCAAAAGCCGCCTCGCCCCCGCCGGCAAGCGCCACGCCGGTTGCCAAGAGGCCATTATCAGGGCCAATCAAAATGCCGTCCCCACCGCTGACGCTGACTGCAACGGCACGACGAGCCGTGCCAACACCCGGGTCGACAATGGCCATAATCACGCCTTTGGGAACATAGGAAATTGCCCGTGCAAGGGCGAGCGAACCAGCGCGAACGTCGAACGCTGCAATGTCGTGAGTGATATCGATGACATTGACATGAGGCGCGATGTCTGCAACAACACATTTAACGATGCCGACAAACTCATCTGTGGTTCCGTAGTCGGAAAGAAATGAAATGTGATCAAACTTCTTGTTCATCGTGGTCTCACGCTATGGCTTTTCGTGTGCATCGCACTTGTGCCGAGATAAACGAATGGGCCGGTGCCAACCCCCCGACGGCACCGGCCCAAACGGCGCACTCTTGCGAGCGCGACTCCTGGTTGGGGGGTTACCCCGTCCAGAGTTCGTGACTTGAGACATACCCTACGCATATTTCACAAGTCTTCAAGCATCCCTGCGAGAAATTTTTCCGCGCCGTTACGCGCCCATTTCCTTGCTTCGAGAAATTGCTGCCTTTACCGCGGCCCCGATGATCTCGCGGAAGCCTGCCCCCTCAAGTGATGCAATTGCTGCCGCAGTTACGCCATTTGGCGACGTCACGTTGAGGCGCAACTGCTCGGGGGTTTCGTCCGACTGTTGCAAAAGTTTGGCCGAGCCCACAAGTAACTGACGGGTAAGTGCCTGAGCAATCTCTGGCGAAAGGCCCTCGGCAATAGCCGCGGCAATCATTGCCTCTGCAAACAAAAATACATATGCCGGGCCCGAACCAGAAATTGCTGTCAGCGCATCAATCAATTGTTCGTCGATGCGCACCACGGTGCCGACCGCACCGAGAATTGATTCGGCCCACACCATGTCGTCTTCGGTGCATTGCGCTGATGTGCAAATACCCGCGGCGCCCTCGCCAACAAGTGCTGGCGTGTTTGGCATTGCGCGCACAACTGCAGTGCCACTTCCCGCGGCTTCTTGCAATGTTGCAACGCTGATACCCGCAGCAATGGAAAGCACGCGCTTTGCGCCCGCCTGCGCCAGTTGCGCGCATGTTTGCGCTGCAAGGGGTGGCTTCACTGCAATAACACCGGCAGAGCACGGGCCAATTTCTGCACTGGTTACGACGCCCGGGAACAAGGTTGCTAATGCTTTGCGGCGATCTGCCGACAGCTCGACGATGGTGATGAGAGTCGCATGCCAGCCCGCGGCGATGAGGCCTCCAACAAGAGCCGAGCCCATATTGCCGCCACCCACGAACGTGATCGGTTGGTGTTGAGCAGGCGTAGTCATTGCTGTCAGGCTAGCGAAGTGGGGCGAATGGCGGCCCGAGTCGGAAATTCGACTTCCCCAATCGAACCCGACCCGGGCTCACGTAGTTGATGTGTACGCGAGGCGCAATCAGTGGCAACGGGTGTTACTCGGCAAATCGGCTTGCAAAGCCAATGCGAAGCAGCCCTTGGAACACTTGCTCCACCGTTTGGTACAGCGTTCCTACAACCCGATCGAGCTCTGGCTCATTGAGTGCCGACAGCGGCAGTTCTCCCCGCAGAAAAATTGCATCTTCTATGCCAATAGAAAAATGTGCCCCAACCAACTTTTCGTTGCGTCGAAGTAGCGACTCGTACAGCTGCACGGCATTTTCTTCTGGTGCCGGCATCACGTATGTCTCGTAACGCAGGGTCCGTTGGCCAAGCGTGATCCAAATAGTGGTGAACTCTTTTTCAACGCCCCGCATCCGTAAATACCAGCGATATTCGTCGACCTCGCCGCGGTCTATGGCCACGATGGTTTCGTTGTGTAGACGCATGACAGCGAGCCATTCGTCTATCTGTCGTTCTACCCTCGCCCGCGCCGAGTCGTCATAGATATCGCTCACTAACTACACGCCACCAAATCACGGACATACAGTTCGCTGTACACGCGGCTGGCCTTTGCTGCAGCCGCTTTCCATGAATAAGACTTTGCGCGCTCGGCCGCTGCAGTTCCCATTGAAAGTGCCAACAGCGGGTCGTTCAGCAATCGAGCCGTGAAACTGGCGAATTGATTTGGGTCGCGAGCGGGCACCAAGTATCCGGTGCGGCCATGCTCAATCAAGTTGAGCAAACCACCCACACCTGTTGCAACGACTGGGACACCACTTGCGGATGCTTCGAGTGCAACCAAACCAAAACTCTCGCTGCGCGAAGGCACCAATACAACATCTGCTGCGCGATAGAACGTGGACAATAAATGATGCGGCTGTGGCTCGTAGAAATGAACGCGTCGTTCCAGTTTGTGCTCGACAATCAATGCCTGAACACGGCGCATTTCGTTTTCGCCCTCTGTCCCGCTTGCGCCGCCAACAACTATCAGTTGCGCATCTGGCATGTCGAGGGCTGCAAGCGTTTGCACAGCAACGTCTAAACCCTTCAGCGGTTGAATTCGCCCGACGAACAACAGCGTCGGGTTGTCGCCTAAGCCAAGTGCTCGGCGCGCACCTCGACGATCGCCCGGCGAAAAATACGCGCGCTCCACACCGGGGGCAACAACTTCAATCGCACCCGGAGCATTGCCGTACAGCGAAGTGAACTGCGATTGTTCTTCTTCGCAACTAACGCAAATCGCATCGGCGCAACCAATGATTTCGAGTTCAGCCTTTTCACGGGTTGGCGATTCGATGTCGCCTCCGAGACCTTTCACTCGCGCAAAAGTATGAAACGTGGTGACGAGGGGCAGATTCAATTCGTGCTTGAGGCGATGCCCAACTAGGCCGCTGAGCCAATAGTTAGCGTGCACGATGTCGGCACCGGTGCCGTGTTGCAGGTGCCATGCAACCGAGTCGGTGAAATTGTCTACAACTCCGAGCAATTCGTCTTTCGGCATGTCAAAGTCGCCAACAGGGATATGGACCACGCGATGGTTTGGTTCTACCTCAACAACATCGGGCAACCCCGCCCGCCATGCACGCGTGTATGTGGTGCAGTCGACACCGCTACTCGCAAGAGACGAAACCAATTCGCGCACGTACACGTTCATGCCGCCACCGTCGCCCACACCTGGCTGAGCCAGGGGCGAGGTGTGCATTGAGAGCACAGCTACGCGTTGCATCACCCTTAAAACCTATCTGCGAGCCTCAATGTTTAGTTCTACTCAGCTTGCCGAAGTTGCGCTGTCTTCTCCAATAAAACTGCGGTACACAGAAAGAAGTGTCTGTTTCTGCTCCACCGTCAGGCGTTCATCGGTAGAGATGGCGTCTGCAACTGACGACTTTGGCTCGCCGCTCGGGTCGAGTATTCCCGCTCGTTCGTACAACGACTCTGCAGAGATCTGCATTGCGCGCGCAAGTTGTTGCAAGATGTCCGCCGAGGGTTTGCGCAAGCCACGCTCGATCTGCGAAAGATACGGATTGGAAACGCCGGCAAGTTTGGCCAGATCACGAATGGAGTGCTGCGCTAGTTCTCGCTGCTGACGAATGAAGTTACCAACATCGACAAGCCGTTTGTCTACTGGCATCACTTACTCACTTGTCGTTCAACATGGCGTCAACATTGGCGCCGTTATCTTTTAGCCGTTTTACCAATTCGGCAGTGAGAGCGTCGATCGTTGCGAAGAGAGCACGCCTTTCGGCCGAGCAGGCTTGCTCAAACACTTCCAATTCGTTTATCGCGTGTTGCAAACTTGCCTCATCAAGGGTTCGCAACGACCCGAAGCCGTTATCAACGCAAAGCGCTTCCAGTTGACGCACCAATTGATGGTCGGGCGAAACATTTGTTTCGCGCGGTGGCCGGGCCGAGCCGCCGCCATGCTCCTGGCCAAATACTTGCGCCAAATCATCTGCGATGTTGGACGAAACAGGCGTTCCATCTGTTCGGCGGCGCTGCTCGTCGCGCGCAATGTCCAGGCGTCCCTGCGCCATGCGGCGCACGAATGACACGGCGTCTTCCTGCATCTGCGCCTCGGAGCGTTGTGCGCGAATTTGTGCCAGGTCGAGGCCCGAAAAATCTGTTTCGCTCATTTATTGACCTCCTGATACTGGAGGTAATACTGCCACCTCGTCGCTGTCGCTCACGGGAGTGTTTGCCTCTACCGCCTCGCCATTGACCCAAATTTTGCAGGTAGTTAACACGTGCTCGAAGCCAGGCCCAAACTGGCTCACGGCCGAGGCAAGCACTTCGGCAACGGTTGCCCCTGGCAACACCGCACTTGAGGTGCCGGCCGCTTCTCGTGCGGCTGCAAACAATCGTAATTGGGCCACAAACTCATCGTATCTTTGCCACTACCCTCAGTTTGCGTGTCATCCAACGAAGTCATCGCGCGAGTGTTGCTCATTCGCCACGGACAATCGTTGTGGAACATTGAAGAACGCTGGCAAGGCAGAGCCGATATCGAATTGAGCGAACTGGGCATTCAACAGGCTCGCGCTGCCGCCGACAAACTTGGATCATTCGAGATCATTGCGTCGAGTCACTTGCAGCGTGCACTGCATACGGCAACCATCATTTCCGAGATCCATGGTGTTGGCCCCGTCGAAGTAGACGAACGACTGCAAGAAACCCACGTTGGCCCATGGGAAGGTCTCACTCGGCAACAAATCGATCAACAGTGGCCCGGCTATATCGATACAAGGCGCAAGCCCGAAGGGTTCGAGCCGGACGAAAGCATCGTCGACCGTTTAACGAACGCCATTCGCGATTTTGGCAAGCGTTGTACGGGCGGCTCGGCTCTCATTATTAGCCACAGCGGCGTAATTCGTACGCTGCGCCACGAAATGGGCGCCAGCAACCCACGCCTGCCGAACCTGGGTGGGTCGTGGTTCAACGTTTTGGCCAACGACCGCGTGACGCCAGGCGACGTTGTTACTTTGCTCGACGAAACCTCGTTCACCGAAGCGTTGTAGGCAGCAAAACATGTTTGGTCGTTCATTGGATGATTCGTTCGCGCCAGAAATTAAGCGCAATGTTTCTGCCGTAGTCATTGCCAGGCTCGTGGCTAATGCCTGTTACCGATTTGCTCCACCATTTCTTGCCATCATCGCAAAGAGTTTTGACGTCTCGCTTTCACAAATTGGTGTTGCAATATTCGTCTCTGAACTGACGGGTTTTGCATCGCCATTTCTTGGCCGCGTTGTCGACCGGTTAAGCCACCGCAACGCAATGGTGCTGGGTTTGCTTGGCACCGGCATTGGCTGCACCATCGCTGCGGCGGCACCAAACGTGGTGGTGTTCGCAATCGGCGTCACCTTCCTAGGTTTGACAAAACAAGCTTTCGATTTAGGTCTTGGTGCATGGATTGCCGACTTCGTTCCGTACAACCAGCGCGGAAAAGTTGTTGGCATTACAGAAATGGGTTGGGCGCTCGGGTTGCTCGTAGGCGTATCGCTCATGGGCATTGTCACTTCGCTTACCAACTGGCGCATTGGTTACGCATTCGGTATCGCGGCAGTCATTGCATGCATTGTCGTATTGGTTTCGCGCATCAATAACGAACCTCGCAAAAATCACATCCCGAACGCGGGCGAACACACGCGCATTCAAGGCCGCAATTGGCTGGTGCTTGTCACCATGTTCTGCATTATGTGCAGCGTGCAAAATCTGTTCGTCACATTTGGTGCCTGGCTAGAAGACGACTTTGGCTTCGGTGCCGCGCGCCTTGCGGTTGTTGGTTTTTCATTTGGCGTTGTCGAACTTGTTGCATCAACAACAAGCGCGCAATACACCGACAGAGTTGGCAAAGAGCGAAGCATCCTTGGTGGAGCATTGCTGATAGTGCCTGCCGGTATCGCAATGGCAATCGGATCCTCCAACCTTGTCGTTGGTGTTGTTGCCGCGGCCGTGTTTTTTCTGGGGTTCGAATTTGCCGTGGTCAGTCTGCTGCCCATTGCTTCGCAACTCGTTCCCAACAGCCCCGGTACTGGGCTGGGCTGGGTGCTTGGCGCCGGCACACTCGGCCGCGCGTTGATGGCCGTTATTGCTACCCGCGGTTACGAACAGTACGGAATGCCCGCCCCTGCTCTTATTGGCGCTGGCTTTGGCCTGCTTGGCGCCATTGCTATCTATATATATAGGTCGCTCGGCGGCGTACCAACTGTTCAGCCGCGATAGCCGTTGGTGATCGGCAGGCGCCGATCCTTGCCAAATGCTTTGGCGCTTACTCGCACACCGGGCGCACCTTGACGACGCTTGTATTCGTTCATGTCCACGAGGCGAGCAATGCGACGCACGAGCGCATCATCAAAACCCATGGCAATAATTTCGGCTGCCGTTCGGTCCTGTTCCACATACAGTTCCAAAATCGGATCTAACACTTCGTACGCAGGAAGCGACTGATCGTCTCGCTGATCGGGCCGCAGTTCGGCAGACGGCGGTTTGGTGATTACCACTTCTGAAATAATCTCGCGTCCGCTTCGCTTGTTGATGTGGCGACAAAGGTCGTACACGGTGGTCTTCAGCAAGTCTTTGATCACGGCAAAGCCGCCAACCGAATCGCCGTACAACGTGAAGTAGCCAACCGCCAACTCGCTCTTGTTGCCAGTTGTTAGCACCATCCATCCAAACTTGTTGGAAAGCGCCATGAGCGTTGTTCCACGCACACGGCTTTGCAAGTTCTCTTCCGTTAAGTCGGGCGGCTTGCCGGCAAAACTTTGCTGCGTCATCGACAAGTACGCCTCGAATGCTGGCTCGATCGAGATGGTTTGCAGATCAATGCCCAATACAGATGCAAGCGCTGCAGCGTCCGTTCTTGAACCTTCGCTGGAATAACGAGAAGGCATGGATACACCGTGCACGTGTTGCGCGCCAAGTGCCTCAACAGCAATTGCCGCCACCAGAGCCGAGTCGATGCCACCCGAGAGACCAATGACAACATCGGTAAATCCATTTTTGCGAACGTAGTCACGCGTTCCGAGCACCAACGCACCGAATACTTGCTCGAGGTCGTTGTCTTCATTGGTGATTACTGCATGCAATTCACTCGACTTGTTTCTTGGCGCACTGGTGATCGCAACTACCCGAGTTCCTCGCCTCAATTTTGGCGACGCAACCTCTATGTCCACGATCAGTAAGTCTTCGACAAATTGTGGCGACCGAGCAACCAGTGTGCCCGTGTGGTCAAAGACCATCGAGCCGCCGTCAAAAACTAATTCGTCCTGCCCGCACACTTGGTTGACATAGGCAATGGCACAGCCGTTGTCCTTTGCACGCTCGCCAATCATGGCTGCGCGCTCGCCAATCTTGCCGCGGTGATACGGCGAGCCATTGATGTTGATGTTGATCGCCGCGCCAGCCTGCGCTTGTTGTCGCACTGGCCCGCTGGCATCCCAAATGTCCTCGCAAATAGTCACACCGACGTGCACGCCACCAATTTGGTACAACGAGAACGAATCACCGGGCGTGAAATACCGTTGCTCATCGAACACGCTGTAATTGGGCAGCAACTGTTTGCGATACACATCGTGCACCACGCCATCGTTGATAACGGCGGCTGCGTTGTAGAGCTCCAGGTCTGTGGAGCCGTCGACAAAACCCACAACCGCAACGCAGGTGCCAGTGGCGCGCGCAAACCTGGCCATTGCCTCTTGGTTTGCAGCAACGAATCCTGCCTTCAGCACCAAGTCCTCGGGCGGGTACCCGGTAATCGACAGCTCCGGAAACATCACAATGTCGCAACCCGCAGCCTCGCTTGCGGCATACAACTGCGAAATCTTGGCGAGGTTGGCCTCGATGTCGCCCACCGAGGGGTTCACCTGGGCCAGGGCAATGCGCAGTTTCGTTGCGTCTGTTCGGGCCACATAAATCAGGCTACCGACCCTGCTTGGGGCGCGGTACGGCCGCGTAACTTCACACTCCGTTCACACTTGGGCAATGGGGTCGAAACGGCTGTTTGCGAGACTCTCCTCCAACACCTGAGGGTGGCTCGTCAAGGCCGCTCTCCTTACCGGAAGGAAATATGACATGGCCTATCAGGCTGAATACATCTGGATCGACGGCCACAAGCCAACGCCAATGCTGCGATCCAAAACCAAAATCCTCAAAGACTCCGTCAAGACGCCACCAATTTGGGGCTTCGACGGTTCGTCCACGGAACAAGCAACAGGTGATGCATCCGACTGCGTGTTGCAACCAGTATTCACTTGCCCAGACCCACTTCGTGGTGGCAAGAACATTCTGGTGCTGTGCGAAGTACTGCTCGCATCAACAGGTAAGCCACACCCAACCAACACTCGCGCAGCATGCGCAGATGCGTCCAAGAAATATTCCGCGCATCAAATGATTTATGGAATCGAACAGGAATACACCTTCATGCGTTTGAACGGTCGTCCATTTGGTTTCCCAGAAACCGATGGCGAGCCAGGACCACAAGGCCCGTACTACTGCGGCGTTGGTGCAGGCCGCGTCATGGGTCGAGACATCATCGAAGAGCACACCTGGGCATGCATGGAAGCGGGCTTGTTAATTGAAGGCACGAACGCAGAAGTAATGCCAGGCCAGTGGGAGTTCCAAATCGGTGCTGCCGATGCGCTCACAGTTGGTGACCACATGTACGTTGCTCGTTGGTTGCTCGACCGCATTGCGGAAGATCACGACGTAGTTGTTTCGTATGATGCAAAGCCACAGAAGGGCGACTGGAACGGCGCAGGTGCGCACACCAACTTCTCGACGAAGGCAATGCGCGAAAGCTACGTTGCGATCGAAGCAGCATGTGACGCACTTGGAACCAAAGTTATGGAACACGTCAACAACTACGGTCATGACATCGAAAGCCGTCTCACCGGCAAGCACGAGACCGCGCCATGGAACAAATTCAGTTACGGCGTATCCAACCGCGGTGCATCAGTGCGAATTCCATGGCAGGTTGCTCAGAACAAGAAGGGCTACGCAGAAGATCGCCGACCAAACGCCAACGTCGATCCGTACGTCGTTACCCGCCTGATCATGGAAACCGTCTGCGGAGCCGCAAAGGCACCAAGCAAGTCGGCACCTAAGAAGTCAGCAGGCAAGCAGAAGCCAACGGCGAAGAAGAAGCCAGCAGGCAAGAAAAAGAAGAAGTAATCACGCTTTCAATGGCACCGAGGATCCGGTTCCTCGGTGCCATTGTTTATTTCTGAAGGCAGACTGGGGTATGGCACCGATGCAAGACCAGCAGCGCGACTACGTCCTTCGCACCGTAGAGGAACGCGGTATCCGACTGGTGCGACTCTGGTTTACCGATGTGCTCGGCACACTCAAATCGTTCGCCATTTCGCCAGCCGAAATGGAAAATGCGCTGAACGACGGAATGTCGTTTGACGGTTCCTCGATCGACGGCTACAGCCGCGTGCAGGAGAGCGACGTGCTCGCCCTCCCCGACGCCAACACGTTTGAAGTTCTGCCATGGGCAGATGCAAAAGGCGCCGAGGCAAGAGTTTTTTGCGACATTGCAAAGCTTGACGGGACAGCATTCGATGGCGACCCGCGCCAAGTCCTGAAACGCAATCTCAACGCAGCGCGCGAAAAGGGTTACTCGTTCTACATCGCGCCCGACATCGAATATTTTTATTTTGCGCCACCCGATGGCACCAACAAACCAATCCCACTTGACGAGGGTGGCTTTTTCGATCTCACCTCCACTGACATCGCAAGTTCGCTGCGCAAAGAAACCATTCGCACACTCGAAACCATGAGCATTCCCGTGGAGTACAGCTTCCACGAAGACGCGCCGAGCCAACACGAAATTGATTTGCGCCACACCGACGCCTTAACCATGGCCGACAGTGTGATGACCTTTCGTTTCGTAGTTAAAGAGATTGCTGCACTACAGAATGTGCACGCAACATTCATGCCCAAGCCACTCGAAAACATTCAAGGCTCGGGCATGCACTTGCATCTCTCGCTTTTCAAGGGCGAGGAAAATGCTTTTTACAGCGCGGACGACCCGTACAACCTTTCGCCAACCGCAAAATGCTTTATGGCTGGATTGCTTCGCCACGCAGCCGAAATCACTGCCGTCACCAACCAGACGGTGAATAGCTACAAGCGCTTAGTGCCAGGGTTTGAAGCCCCAGTGCATGTTTCTTGGGCACGCAATAATCGCAGCGGGCTTATTCGTGTTCCTATCCCTAAGCGTGGAAACGAATCTGCAACTCGACTGGAGTACCGCTCGCCAGACCCAGCGTGCAACCCATACCTCGCATTCTCCGTCATTTTGGCAGCCGGGTTACGCGGCATCGAGCAGGGATACGAACTGCCTAAAGAAGCAGACTCCAACATGTTCGAGATGAGCGATAGCGATCTTGAAAAGTTGAGCATTCAGCAACTGCCACAATCTTTGTCCGACGCATTGAACATCATGGAAAAATCCAGCCTTGTGGCAGAAGCACTTGGTGAGCACATCTTCGAATGGTTCTTGCGCAACAAGCGTCACGAATGGCGTAGCTACAAGACCCACATCAGCGAATACGAACTCGGTCGATACCTCAAGTCGCTATGACCCGTCTTGTTGCCCCCGGTGCCGAGCAGCCAGGCCAGAAGATTCTTGTTTTCCCGTCGCCCGCCCCAGTTGATGTGGCTCGAACGCTCGACCTTGCTGGCTATTGCTGGAAGGCGGTAAGCGGCGGCGAAGAAGCAACGAAACACGAGCCAATGGACGGCTGGGCCGGCGCAGTGGTGGTGTGCGACGACGACCCAGAAGGCGCATGGGCGCTGTGCCGATCACTTCGCAAACGAGCCATTCCTGTTGGACACGTGTTGGTCTTGATAAACGGCGTGCAACTTCCCGACTTGGATTTGCGCGACGATTTGTTTGACGATTTTTGTTTAACACCGTTCCACCCGCGTGAACTTGAGGCCCGCATGCGGCACATGTACTGGACGGAAGCCAAAGTGGGCCGCGAATCGTTGGTGGAATACAGCGGGCTCGTACTCAATTTGGAAACGTATCAGGCCTCATTTGGCGGTCGACCTCTCGACCTCACCTACATGGAATACGAGTTGCTGAAGTTTCTTGCGCAGAACCCTGGCAAAGTCTTTTCACGCGAGACACTGCTCTCGCGTGTGTGGGGTTACGAATACTTCGGCGGTGCTCGAACGGTGGATGTTCACATTCGGCGACTGCGAGCAAAGCTTGGCGAGGAACACGCCAACCTCATTCAGACTGTTCGAAGTGTTGGTTACCGCTTCGGGCAATCCAAGTGGTCTGCTTAAAGCAGCGCAAAACCAAGCGTTGAAACACCAATCACCACAAACAGGATTGCAGCGACTCGCTGAATAACGCTCAACTGCACATGTCTTTGTAGCCACGTGCCCGTAAGTACTGCAAGCCCCGACACGCTTGAAAGGGCAAGTGCGGCGCCAACTCCAACCGCAATCGGATCGTTGAACCTTGCCGCGAAACCAGCAGTTGCAAGTTGTGTCAAGTCGGCAAACTCGGCGACCAAAATGACAGATGCTGCAGTCCACACCACGCGCGCATTGGAAAGAGATGCGGACCACTTGCCCGATTCGGTGTCGCCATCGTCTCCTCCGCTTCTCCATGTCATTACACCGCCAACGCAAAACAACATGCCGACAACAACTTGAATTGGTTTCTCGGGCAGCCTTGTAAGTGCAGAGCCAAACAACACTGCAATCACTACATGGGTGGTGTAACCAATGGTGACGCCAAGCCACACGGGCAGTTTGCGTTTGAAGTGAGACGACAACAACAATGTGGCGAACATGGTCTTGTCGGGCAGTTCGGCAAGAAAGATTGCAAAGAATGTGACTGCAGCGTGCTGCAACATGTTCGAACTAGCCAACCAAGCGTTGCATGCGCTGAGCAAGTACTCGGTGTTGCGCCAACATCGCGTCAACTTTCGTGCTCACGAGCAGGCCATTGTCAACGATCGATCGCCCTTGCACAATTGTGTGCTTCGCGCCCGTTGGGCCGCACCGAAGCCAGGCCTCGATTGGGTCGGCAATTGCGCCCGCAAACGAAGGGCCAGTCAGCGACCACACGGCCAAGTCGCCAACAGCACCAACACTGATTTCACCAATTTCACCGATTCGGCCAAGACATCCGGCGCCGCCCCGAGTGGCAATCTCGAGCGACATTCGCGCAGTTCCCGCAGCAGCGCCATCACGAAGTTTTGCCAACAACATTGCCTGCCTCGCCTCTAGCCACATAGAAGCCGAATCGGCAGATGACGAGCCATCGACGCCCAAGCCCACGTGCACGCCGGCAGCGCGCAGGCTGACTACGGGCGAAATGCCCGAGGCCAAAATCATGTTGCTGCTTGGGCAGTGAGCAACGCCAATGTGTGCTTTGCCCAACCGTTGTACTTCGTCTTCGTTCGGCATGACGCAGTGCGCAACCCATGCCCGATCGGTGCACCAGCCAACCTCTTCCAAATAGTCGGTTGGGCGGCAGCCAAATGTTGCAAGTGAGTAGTCGTCGTCTTCCGAGTTTTCCGCAAAGTGTGTATGCAAGCGCACATCGAGCTTTTCCGCTAATTGCGCTGACTCGATCATCAACTGTTTGGTCACGCTAAACGGCGAGCACGGAGCCAAGGCAATTCGCACCATTGCACCGTGCTTGGCATCGTGATGCTTTTCTACAGCGAGTTGTGACTCGGCCAAAATTACATCGTGGTCTTGCACCACGTTGTCGGGTGGCAAGCCGCCGTCTTTTTCTGATAGCGACATCGAGCCGCGAGTTGGATGGAAACGCATTCCTAAATCAACCGCCGCGGCAATTTCCGCAGAGAGCAAATCCCCTCCGCCTTTCGGGTGTACATACAAATGGTCTGTGCTTGTCGTACATCCCGACAGAGCTAATTCGGCAAGACCAACCCACGCAGAAACGTGCGCGGACTCTTCATCCAGTGTGCTCCACAGCGGATACAGCGTTTTCAACCAACCGAACAAAGCGGCATTGGTCATAGGTGGAAACGCGCGAGTGAGGTTTTGATACATGTGGTGATGCGTGTTCACCAACCCTGGGGTGACAAGACAATCTGTTGCGTCAATAACGCGCGTTGCTGTCGGCTCCGTGCCGGAAGCACCAACGCCAGAGATGAGTCCGTTGGTGATTGCTACCCAACCGCCGGCAATCTCGCGCCGTTGGTCATCAACTGTTGCAACGAGCCGCGCGTTGCGAACAACGAGGTCGGCTGTTGTGCTCAGTTGTTTAGCTCGACGAGTTCGCTGCCCGCGTGGCGAATTTCGGCATCGCGATGCAAAAAGAAACCGATCAACGCGGCGATTCCCGCCGTGGACAAACCAACGATGATGGGGAATGCAATAAGGACGAGAACGAGAATGATGGCGCCAGGCATGATGATTACCGTAGTGGCTTAAAGGCCCAGGCTTCGATCTCTACTGCTCCGCCAAACGGCAACGACGCAACACCAATGGTGCTTCGGGCCGGACGACTGCCATCGAATCCAGCAACGTAGGCCGTATTAAATGTGGCGAAGGTGTCCATGTCGGTGAGGAAGCACAACGTCTTTTTCACGTCGTGAATAGTGCAGCCCGCACTCTTCAATTGTGCCTTGAGGTTGACAACGGCCTGAGCGGTTTGTTTGGCAACGCCACCAGTAACAATCTTGCCTTCTGCGACACCGAGCTGCCCAGAGACAATCACCCAGTCGCCTGCCCGAACAACTGGCGTGTATGGCCCCAAGGCTGCAGCGGGTTTCGCTGGCGACTTCTTTGCCACTTTCTTTGTGGCTTTCTTGGCGGTCTTCTTCACCGTCTTTTTTGCGGTCTTCTTCACGGGGTTCTTCTTTTTTGAGGTGGCCATAGACACAATCGTAGACGGCGACACTGGCCGTCGTTCAACCGGTCATACGATGGACTCATGATCTCGCGGCGCCGCTTTATTACTGGCGCTTTTGCAATTGCCGGTGGCGGCTCGGCTCTTACAACCCTTGCTGCGTGTTCGGGTGGTTCCTCGGCAACAAGTTCGTCTATGTCAACCGAACTGCAAATTGTTCAACGCTTTCCGCAAGTCTTGGTGCCTGGCAATGTTCGCATCCCCGTCTCGCTTGCGAACAACAACGGATTGCTGTCGATGGACAGTGGCACCGAATTGCCAGCAACGCTTACTGCCAACATTGTCAATGCCGAAACCGGCGAGATCGTTGTTGGCCCAATCACCGCGAAGCGACACGATAAGGGCCTCAGCATTCCGTATTATCCATTTCGCGCCGACATTGACGAAGTCGGAATCTTTTCAATCGTGATCGATGGCGGGCCAACAGATGGTGCGGGCATCCAGATCATGGACCCCAGCCAAATTTCAATTCCACTTGTTGGCTCTGCGCTGCCACCCTTTGACACACCAACTGTCGACAACAATCGCGGCGTCAACCCCATCTGCACATATCTGCCTGCAGCGTGCTCTTTGCACAACATCACACTGACCGATGCGCTCGCGCTCGGCAAACCTATTGCTTACTTAGTTGGCACACCGGCGCATTGCTCTACCGGCACATGCTCTCCAGCGCTAGAAGCGTTGTTGCAAGTGAGTGAAAAACTTGGCGACTCGATGACGTTCATTCACGCCGAGATTTACACCGACGACACGGCAACGGTGGTTGCGCCAGCGGTTGAAGCACTAAACATGACTTACGAGCCAGCACTCTTCATCACCGATGCACAGGGCATCGTGGTCGAGCGACTAGACGCCGTTTTTGACGCGGATGAAATTAACGAAGTATTGGTAACGCTCGGCCTGCAGTAGGCCGAAAGGTTCAGCTAAAGCTGTTGCCGCAACCGCAACTGCGCGTTGCGTTCGGGTTGTTGATCTTGAAACCTGCGTCCTGCAGGCCGTCCTGGTAATCCAGGCTTGCACCTGTCAACAGTTGCGATGATGCCTCGTCGACAACTACGCGAACGTCACCGAAGGTGAGCGTCTGATCGTCGGCTGCTACGTCGCCGTCAAAAAACATTTCGTATGAAAAGCCCGAACAACCGCCAGGGCGAACTGCGACGCGAAGCGCAAGATCGGTTGCGCCTTCTGCCTCGAGCAATTGCTTTACCTTTGATGCTGCAGAATCGGTGAGAGTGATCATGGTGGAAATACTACCTGCGCCCTATGGCGTAGTGAAGAGCAGAGCCCAACAAAATTTGGCCTATCACGGTAGGTTTTAGTTATGTCCAGCCCGCACGTGGCACCCCCCACCGTCGCCGAAGTCACCAACCGGCTGCGCGCAGTAATGGACCCAGAGTTGGGCGACAACATTGTCGATCTCGGCATGGCAGCGGTCGATTCCATCTCAGCGGATGGCGTCGTTGCCATCGGCATGAAACTGACGATTAAGGGCTGCCCGCTTCGCGTGCAGATAAAACAAGACATCGAAGCCCGCGTGGGAACACACCCTGGTGTCAGCAAAGTAACCATCGACTGGGGCGAGATGACGGCCGAGGAACGCACCGCGGTGATGACACGTGCGCGATGGAACGCCAAGGAACAGGCGCCTGACACCAAGATTCCACTCAACGCACGCGTGTTGGCAATTGCCAGCGGCAAGGGCGGCGTTGGAAAAAGTTCTGTCACTGTCAACTTGGCGGCGGCTATCGCGCAATCGGGTTACGTGGTTGGTGTTTTGGATGCCGACATTTGGGGTTTTTCAATTCCTCGAATGCTTGGCCTTTCCGATCGTCTTGAAGCAAAGCGCATCGATGGCGTCGAGAAGCCACAGATCATTCCGAACGAGCGACGCATCGGAAACGGATTGTTGAAAGTTGTTTCCACGGGAATGCTTGTTGACGACGAGGGAACTGCACTCATGTGGCGCGGCTTGATGTTGACGAAGGCCGTCGAACAGTTTTTGAATGACGTGCATTGGGGCGAACTTGATTACCTGCTCATCGACATGCCGCCAGGTACGGGCGACGTTCAAATGGGCCTCGCACGCATGTTGCCACGAACCGACTTGGTCATTGTTACGACACCTGCTGTGTCGGCGCAAAAGGTTGCCATCCGCGCCGCCGACATGGCGCGGCGAAGCTTCTTACGCGTTGCCGGCGTGATCGAAAACATGAGCGCGTTCACTTGCGAACACGGCACTTCATACGCACTGTTCGGCACGGGCGGCGGCAAAGCACTTGCCGACGAGATTGGCGCAGAGCTACTTGGACAGGTGCCAATCGAAAGCGCGGTTGCCCATGCTGGCGACACTGGCGAACCAATCGTGATCAATGGCAGCGGCGCCGCGGCAGACGCGTTTAACGCAATTGCTCAAAGAATCATTGCCAACACTATTTCGCTTACGGAAATGGCTGGTTGCTCGGCGCGCAATGATGATGTGGTTGCCGTAAGTGTTTCGCGTCGCGACAACAACGCCTAATTAACGACTAGTTGTAGTCGGCATCGCCGGGCATTGCGATTCCGATTACTTTGCCCTCTGCATCAGTTTTCAGTTTTGGCAATATCGCGGTTGGTGTGCCAATTTTCTTGGCCGCATTTAGTGCATCGGTTGTTGTGCCGTGCGGCGCCAAAAACTGCAGATTGCTTGTTGTCGGAGGGATCATTGCCAGGTCTCCGCGTGCGTGGCGCTCCAAAGCCTCAATCGGCGAAACCCACAGGCTTGCAATTGTTTCGTTGTCGTCGTGCAGCGGCTCTTGTGCTTCTGGGGCACGAGCGATAAAGAAACGGGTATCAAAGCGGCGCGGCTCGCCTAGTGGGGTTATCCAATGGCTCACGTAATGAATGTTGTCGGTGACTAGTCGCAAGTTTTCAGTCGTACACAGCTCGACAAGCGACATCGTCCCATCATGTATTGCGTGGCGTGCAACGTTAAACCTGTTCTGCAGTGCAACATCGGTGTCGAAACGAACTAATTCGCTGCCATCGGTTGGGCGCGCAAGCAACACACCTGCTTCTTCAAAGCACTCACGAATTGCTGCAACCCAATACGACAGACCACCATTAGGGATTTGTAACAGTGCGCTCGCCTCTTCGTCATCTAAGCCATCGCAAATTGCTTCTAGTTGTTCCTCGTTGTCATTTGCATCTACTCGACCACCAGGGAATACATACATCCCCTTGGCAAATACCGCCGCCAACGTTCGCTGCAACATAAACACTTCAAGCCCATTGATCGGATGATCTCGCACCAACATCACGGTTGCCGCAGCCCGAATGGGAACTGCTGCTGGGTCGAATGGGGCGTCTACTGTTGGTTTGTCGGCGCTCATCGTGTTTTACCGTCGGTCACACACTGCGAGCGCGGCTGCGACTGAGCACCCATGCGCCACCAATAGCTGTTGCACTACCAACAATCGCTAGCGGTGCAACGTCTTCGTTGTTAAGAAACACGCCAAGTGCAAGCGAAACGGCCGGCATCAAATACAAGCTTGCTGCCGCCCGAGTAGAACCAATGCGCCCTGCAAGCATCACCATCGCGTAATGCGCAAGTGCAGTGCCCAGAACACCAAGGGCGATCATTGCGGCAAATGGGCCCCACAAAAATGGGCGATCGTTATTGATAAGCGAAAACATGCCGAGGGGCAGAAGCACGATCACTGCAACTATTTCCGCGCGCCATAGCACGGGAAGTGCGCCGTATTTTTGCTGCAGCGGTGAAGCAATGTTCAATGCAAAGCCATACAGCACTAATGCGATCACAATAAGTGCGACGCCAAATGAACTAGACGAACCCTCACTTACTGTTGGCAACGCAATTAACACCACTCCAAAAAAACCAATGGCAATACCAAGCATTTGTCCGCGCGCCGGCAAACGTCGGGCAACGACACTTGCAACCATGGCCACAAATAATGGCGTTGCGCCGTTAAGCATTCCGGTCACGCTGCTTGAAACATGTTGCTCGGCAAACGGGAAGACAGTGAGTGGTGCGGCAAGCCACACAACCCCCAATAAAGCAATGTTGCGCCATGCAGCCCGCGGAACTTTTACGCGGGCTTTAGGAATGAAGCTAAGCGTGAGACAACCAAAAATTACGCGCATTGGCGTAATCAGGCCGGGTGCAAACGAATCCAGACCGATTGCAATGAAGTAAAAAGATGAGCCCCATACGGTTCCGGGAATAACTAGCAGCAGCCAGTCGAGCGGTTGAAGTGGTGCCGACTCTGATGCCACGCGACGCGCGGCTGTTTCGTTACTCACTTGCTCCCTTGCGCATCTCGCGATAATCGCGCGCTGCGCCTTCCAACGGTTCAACTTCAAGCGTGATGCCATCAATTGCGGCAACACGGCACATCGTTCCAACTGGCAAGGGCGTTGAGCGGTTGGTACGTGCACGCCACTGCGCATTGTGCACAATGACAGTTCCTTCAGGCGAGATGTCGGTGCTCGCAACGCCTTCTGCACCAATCAACCATTCGCGACCAATTGTTGGCGTGGCAAAACGCGTTCTCACCATGCTGGGCATTCCCACAATGAATGCAAGCGCCATCATGCCAATGCCGCTGACGAGCGTTACCCAAGACATGCGCATTTGCGTTCCATCAATTGGTTGATACAACGTAAACGACGCGATGATAAACAGCGCGAGGCCTAGGCCCGTCCATAGCCGCGGCACGCCTACTTGTACGTCTACAGCAAATGCGAAGACGGCGAGCACAAGCAGTGCTACAGCCCACAAACGCACCGGCAATTCATTAAGCCCGTAGGTGCCGAGCACGAAACAAAACGCGCCGACGAAGCCGGCGATGCCGATACCTGCAGTGAAGAACTCGAACACCAAGAGCGATAGGCCAATGGCGAACAACAAATACGCAACGGGCGGGCTAGCAACCGTGTGCATCAATTGGCCGAGCAAGCCGAGTTTGAAGAAACGTGCGGTTGTTGCATCGCGAACGATTTGTCCGCTGCTGTCTACTTTTTCTACAACGGTGTCGAGGGCTACTCCGTCCACCATCAGGCCGTCCAGTGCAAGCAACATGTTTCGTACTACTGGCACGCCTTCGTCGGTACCTGCGAAGTTCAGCAGGCCAGCCTTGCGGGCTTCTGCAAACCCAAGGCTAGAAACGCGCAACTGTGTGGACGAGTCTCCAAAACTTGTTTCCTTGCCATTTACAACAAGTGCCTGACCAGTAAATCCAATGCGCGCACCTGGCGCCATCGCAGTCACGTCGGCAACTGCCAACAACTGCGCGCTCAAGCCGTAGGCACGTGCACCAGTTGGCCCAACCCACACTGCAACAGGAATTTTTGCGGCAGCGACGCGTTCAAGCAATTGCGCCATGCGCGCTTCTGATACCACTGCACCACGAGAATTGACCTGCAAGACAACTGCCTGAGCGCCATTGGTGGCAGAACGCTCGAGCGCAGTTTCAATTTCGGCGACGACAACATGATCGAGCAGGCCGCTGACGGCAACCACATCTACAGGGGCAAGATTTTCGGCGGTGTCGCCGGTTGCGGCCGAAGCCGATCCATAAAGCGACAAGCCAATCGAACCAAATACGAGCGCGACAACACTCTTACGGACAACACTGGGTAACCTGCGCAATGAATCCTCCGGAGGGCGTGTGATCGTGAACAATTTCTTCGCTTCTTCCCGCACCATCATCGTTGCGGGGAAAGGCGGTGTTGGTAAGTCAACGGTATCCGCTGCGCTCGCCTCGGCAGCAGCGCAAGCAGGGCTAACCAGCCTGTTAATCGAATTAGATGGCAAGCCCAGCCTTGTCAGTGGCACGAGCCACATCACTGTGCGTCACATCAGCCCTGCCGCTGCCCTCACCGAATACTTCGAAACACACGGTTTGGCACGGCTGTCGAAGCGCCTCGTTTCCTCAGGGATTGTCGATGTTGTTGCCACTGCAGCGCCTGGCATTGACGACCTCTTAGTGCTGGGCAAAATCAAGGCACTCGAACGCGAGAGGGCTGCCGACATCATCATCGTGGATGGCCCAGCGGCCGGGCACGCCGTCACTTTTTTGCAGGCACCGCGCGCGTTGTACGACACCGTGGGTAGCGGGCCCATTCGACAACAAGCACAAGACGTGCTGCAGTTTTTGGCCGACCCAACGCGATGCCAAGTCATGCTTGTCACGCTTGCTGAGGCAACACCAGTAAACGAACTGATCGATACGGCGTTTGCATTAGAGGATCGTGTTGGAGTTGCACTTGCGCCAATCGTGATCAACGCCATTGAGGAACAACCGCTGCTCGACATCCCTTCGTCGATCGATGCATCGTCGCCGCTTGTTACCGCTGCGCACTTTCACAATTCGCGAGTGATGCAACAAACCGAATCCATTACTGATTTGCACACCCGCCTGCCGCTGCCCACACTTCGCCTTACCTACAGCTCGTCAGCAACCTCCGTCATTGAAGACTTGGCCAACCAACTACGTTCGCAAATAGAGCAACTGCCATGACAACAGAAACCTTGATGCAAGTTTCCTCACGTTCAAGCGTGTTGTTGTGTTGTGGCAGTGGCGGCGTTGGCAAAACCACTGCATCGGCAGCCTTGGCGCTTGCACAAATGCGTGCAGGTCGGCGAGTTGTTGTCGTCACAATCGATCCGGCGCGCCGTCTTGCCGATGCGCTTGGTGTCACTGGCGAACTAGGCAATCAACCCACGTTGCTTTCATCGGAGAACGGTGGCGAACTGTGGGCAATGATGCTTGACGCCAACGAAACCTTTGCCAACTTGGTGCAGGGCTACAGCAGCGACAGCGCGCAAGTTGAACGCATCATCACTAATCGATTCTTTCGCAATATTTCTTCCTCGCTCGGAGGGACGCAGGAATATATGGCAGCCGAAAAACTGTTCGAGTTGCACAACGATCCGCGCTTTGATCTCGTTGTTGTCGATACGCCACCAACTCGCAAGGCACTCAACTTTCTAGACGCCCCGGGCAGGCTGGTGCGCTTCCTCGATCACCGCCTCTATCGCGTGCTGCTTGCGCCAGCCCGCGGCGGCCTTCGCGTGGTTGCCGCAGCGGTAACGCCCATCGTGCGCACCATTGCACGCGTGGTTGGCGCAAGCGTTGTCGATGATGCCATTGCATTCTTCCAAGCCTTCGAAGGAATGGATGAAGGTTTCCGCGCGCGCGCCCAGCAAGTGACCAAAACCCTCACTTCTCCGACCACTTCATATGTCGTTGTCTCATCTGCTCAAAAAGAAACGCTGGACGAAGCGCAATTTTTTATCAACCGTTTGAAAACCGAAAATATCGAAACTGCGGCGCTGATCATCAACAGGCTCACTCCCGACTTCGGTGTTTCGTCCGACACCCAAGCAGCAAAAAGCTTCCCGGCGCTGGCCGAAAATGCAAACCGCCTTGCGCAACGTGCCGCAAGCGAACGACTGGCGATTGCTCCCCTTGTTGCAGCGGTTTCGCCAAGCCCCGTTGTGTACCTCTCGCTGCTACCCCACGACGTCGCCGACCATCAGGCACTTTCGTTATTGGCAGACCAACTCTCGGCATCCAAGCCCCAGCGATAAGATTGTTCCGTGCATATCTTGCTTGCTACCGATGCCCAGTGGGTGCTGGATGAAGTGCTCGCCGCGCTCGGCTCGCCCGACACATCTTTCACCGTTGTTCGCAACGGCAGAGACGTGCCCGAAGCAATCGCCACTCGTACGCCAGACATCGCAGTGCTCGATTTGCAGATCGGAACAATGGGCGCAATGGCCGTGACCATGAACCTTCGTCTCGATCACAGCGACCACCGCATTCCCTACGTACCCGTGCTGATGTTGCTCGATCGCGAAGCCGATGTTCATTTGGCAAAGCGCAGTGGCGCCGATGGCTGGCTTGTTAAACCACTTGATGCACTTCGCTTGCAGCTTGCGGCTCGTTCCATTGTGCAAAAGGCGCCAACGATGGAAGCCTGGACCGAGTCGGCTTCCCACTAACTAAACTTTTTGTAAATCACTGCAATCCGCGCATCTTCGCCTGCGACACTGAACCCATGGTGAACATCTCCATACCCGCGAATTTGCTTCCTAGCGACGGCCGCTTCGGTTCTGGCCCGTCAAAAATTCGCTCGGAACAAATGGACGCACTCGTCTTGGCTTCCCGCAATGTGCTTGGTACTTCGCATCGCCAAGCACCCGTAAAAAACATTTTGGGTTCTGTTCGCGAGCAACTTCGCCAACTGTTTTCGCTGCCCGCCGATTGGGAAGTGGTCATGGGCAACGGTGGTGCAAGCTTGTTTTGGGACGCAGCAACATTTGGCCTCATTCAGAACAAGAGCGAGCATCTGGTGTTTGGCGAATTTTCATCCAAGTTTGCCGATGCCGCCCGTAATGCTCCACACCTAGGGCAGCCAATTGTTGTTGAAGCAACCCCCGGCGACGTTCCCGCAGTGCAACTTGCCGATGTCGATACGTATTGCTTCACCCATAACGAAACCTCCACCGGCGCAAGCATGCAACTTGCTCGGCCAGCCAACTCGGGAGATGCGCTTGTGGTTGTAGATGCCACTTCGGCCGCTGGTGGCATGGCATGGTCACCAAGCGAAGTTGACGTGTACTACTTCTCGCCGCAGAAAGGTTTCGGTTCGGAGGGCGGCACATGGATTGCCCTGTGCTCACCACGCGCCGTTGAAAGAATCGGTGCGATTGCAGCGACAAAGCGCTGGTGCCCACCATCGCTCGACTTAACCATCGCGCTCGACAACTCGCGCGCCAACCAGACATACAACACGCCATCAATCTCCACGTTCATTTTGCTGAACGAACAACTTCGCTGGATGTTGGACAACGGCGGCTTGCCATGGTGCGTTCAACGCACAACACAATCTTCGCAACACCTCTATACATGGGCGACGCAGCGCTCGTTTGCATCCCCCTTTGTTGCCAATGCACAGCACCGCTCACCAGTAGTAGGAACAATCGACCTCGACGGTGTGGATGCCACGCAGATCAGCAACGTCCTGCGCGAAAACGGCGTTGTCGACACCGAGTCGTATCGCAAACTTGGGCGCAATCAGATGCGTATTTCCATGTTTCCATCAGTCGAACCAACCGATGTACAACAACTCACTGCGTGCATCGACTATGTAGTGGAGCAGCTGTCATGAGTAAACGAATTGTTATCGCCGAAGAAATTGCCGACGCCGGCCTCGACCGACTGCGATCTGCTGGCTTTATCGTCGATGTTCAACTGAATAAATCGGCCGGTGAGTTACACGCAATTCTTGATGGCGCGCACGCCCTCATTGTTCGTTCGGCAACCATGGTTGACGCAGCAATGTTGGCAGCCGGCAAACAGTTGGTGGTTGTTGCTCGCGCAGGCGTCGGACTTGACAACATCGACGTGGAAGCTGCCACCAAACAAGGCGTGATGGTGGTTAATGCACCGCAATCCAACGTGCTTTCCGCCGCCGAGCACACCATGGCACTGATTTTGTCCATTGCCCGCAACGTGCCCCAGGCGCATAGCGCACTCACCGCGGGGCGCTGGGAACGCAGCAAGTGGGAAGGCATCGAACTTGCAGGAAAGACACTCGGCATCTTGGGCCTCGGCCGCATCGGAACGTTGGTTGCCCAACGCGCACGCGCTTTCGACATGCGCCTTGTTGCCTACGACCCATACGTTTCGGCCGAGCGCGGCCGCGAACTCGGCGTTGAGATGACAACACTCGAACGAGTGGTCGAACAGGCAGATGTCCTCACTATTCATTTACCAAAAAACAAAGAGACCACGGGCATCATCAACGCCGACATGCTGAAGCGCGCAAAGCGTTCGCTGCGCATTGTCAACGTTGCTCGCGGCGGCATCGCCGACGAAGCCGACCTTGCCGAAGCATTGCGCAACGGCACAATCGCTGGCGCAGCACTAGATGTGTTCACCAAAGAGCCAGTAACCGACTCGCCGTTGTTTGGCCTCGGCAACATTGTGGTCACGCCGCACCTTGGTGCCAGTACACGCGAAGCACAAGACCGCGCGGGCGAAGTTGTTGCCGACATGGTGCAACTTGCACTCAACGGCGACTTCGTGCCTTTCGCTGTCAACCTCGAAGCGGGCGATGCAAACGAAACACTCAAGCCGTTTGTTCCATTGGCCGATCGCATCGGGCGCGTATTTGCGTCACTGATTGAATCCACTCCGTCAACGATTGAAATTTCTACAACGGGCGAAATTGGTGGCTACGACCCGGGCCTCATCACCATTAGCGCACTAAAGGGAATGCTCTCCGTTTGGTCGACAGATCAAGTGAGCCTCGTCAATGCGCCATCAATGGCGCGCAATCTCAACATCACCGTCGAAAGCGTTGCCTCAACAACGACTACGCATCGCGACTATGTCAACCTCATCACGCTTCGCTCGGGCGATCGAAATATTGCAGCGACGCTCACTGGCCGCCGCCGCGAAGCCAGAATCGTGATGATCGATCATCACCTCACCGACATTCCACCTTCCGAGCACATGCTTGTAGTGAAAAACGACGACCGGCCTGGCGCAATTGGCCGCGTGGCAACTGCCCTTGGCAACGCCGGCATCAACATTGCCAACATGGACGTAGGTAGTTCCGAAACCGCAGGCAGCGCACTGATGTGCATCGCCACAACAACCGCAGTGCCGCTTGATGTGCTGCAACACCTGCGCACACTCGAGGGAATCTCGAGCGTTGTTTCGGTTGGCGCTTAAACCTTTTTGCGCCGTTCGCGCTTCACGCGCGGAGTGAACTTCACCAACTCGTCGTCCACCACTTCGTGGCGTTGACCCCAACTGCTGAGCAGTGATTGCATCATTGCCGCAGCCGGCAACGCCAACACAGCACCAATCGGCCCAAGTATTGCGCCGCCCACAATTGCCGAAGCAAATGCCACAGCCGCGTGCACGTGCATGGTGCGCGCAGTAATACGTGGCGAGATGAGATAGTTCTCAAGTTGCTGGTAAATCAAAATGAATGCAAGTACAAACGCTGCATTAATTGGCGACTCCAAAAATGTAAGCAGCAACGGCAACACGCCAGCAAGATACGTGCCAACAACTGGCAAGAACTGCGAGACGATGCCGACCCACAGCGCCATTGCTATTGGTGCAGGGGTTCCGATGGCTTGAAACGCGATCCAATGGAAAAATGCAGATACCAAGGCAAGCAACGCACGCGAATACAAGTATCCGCCTGTCTTATCGATGGCCAAGTCCCACGTCTTTAACACCAACCGCTGACGCTCTTCTGGCAGGCGCGCGCAAATGACTCTCCGCAAGCGTGGCCCATCTGCAACCAGATAAAACGTGAACAACGTGATCGACAACAACTGCAACAGCACACCAAGCGCACTTGCCGAAAGGCTGACTACCTTTCGCTGTTGATTGTCAATGAAACGCTGCACTGGCCCTGTCGGGTCGGATATCGATGCATTTACTTCGGCCGGGTCAACATTGGCGTTAAACGTGTCATTAATGAATTTCACCGTGTCATTAACGTAGGTTTCGCTATTCGTCAACACATCTGCAACCTGATTGCCCACCAACGTGCCAACCGCGCCCAAGAATGCACCGGCAAACACCACGATCGACATCAAGATGAGCAGCGTCGCACTCCCTCGTCGCCAACCTCGCTTCGCTAAACGATTAACCCCGGGCTCAATTGCCAACGCCAAGAACAACGAAACCAGTAACAGCAGCAGGAAACTGGACAACTGGTGGAATAACTCGCGAACCACAAGGGCACCAAGAAACCCAAGCCAAAACACCACAACGGCTTTGGGAACCCACTTCGGCATGGCGCGATCGCTTGTGTTGCTCATTTCACCAACAGTACTTGCATGGCCCGCCGTGCAGTCTGACCCCGCAACTGGCACGATGGAGCAATGAATTTGCCTGGCTCCTCCGTTATCAACGATCGCATCAATGCGCTTCGCGATCAGCTGGGTGAAGGGCTTCGAAACATGGTTGTTGGCCCCGACGCCGAGCAACGTACGCAACAGATTATGGAAGCACAAGGACCGCGCTGGTTTGCAGACGACCGGCCTATCCGCATCGTGCATATGGACGCATCCATGTTTATTGGTGGCTTGCGAGCATTGTTATTACAAACACTGCACCCGCTTGCCATGGCCGGGGTTGCCAACCACTCCGATTACCGAAACGATCCATGGGGCCGCCTGCAACGCACCGCCGACTTTCTTGCTTCAACCACGTTCGGCCCCGAACAAGAAGCGCAGCGAATCATCGACCGCATAAAACATGTCCACAGCTTTGTGCAGGGCACCGCAAGCGATGGCCGGCCGTATTCGGCGAACGATCCACATTTATTGCGTTGGGTGCATGTTGTCGAAGTAGACAGTTTCTTACGCGCTCACACTCGCTTTGGCCAGCAGAAGCTGACACAGGCAGAACGTGACGGTTACGTCGAAGACATGTCGCTGATCGCAGCAAAACTTGGCGTGACGGATCCGCCCAAGAATGAACAGGCGCTCAAAGATCAGCTTCGCTCATTTAAGGGCGAACTTCGAAGTACTGCCGAAAGCCGTGATGCAGTTAAGTATCTTTTGTTCAGTCCGCCGCTGCCATACCCCGCGCGCGCCGCGTATTACGCGCTTGCCGCAGCCACAATTTCCACACTTCCTGCATGGTCGCGCAACATGTTGCGCGTGCCATACCTGCCCTTCACCGAACGATTTGCGCTTCGCCCACTTGGTGTTGGCATCACGCAGGCGTTTCGTTGGATCACCGACCCAACGTCGCCTCTATCGCAAAGCGGTAGATGACGAAATGATTGCCTGAGCAATCAACGCGTCGTACAAGTTCTGCTGAATAGCGTCTTCGTGCGCGGTGTCTTCTGGGTGCCACTGCACACCCACCAACCAATGGTCGGTGTGTTCAATACCTTCAAGTAATCCATCTTCGGCCCAGGCGACTGCAACACAGCCCGGTGCAATGGTGTCAACAATTTGGTGATGAAATGACGCACCTTGCAACTCGGTTGCGCCCAATGCGTTTGCCAATCTGCTTCCCTCTTTAATGCGCACGCCATGAACAGCAAACGGCGCGCCTTCAGGAAAGTTGTCGGGCTTGTGTAATACCTGTGCATCGGCATTGGGCAGCGTTGCGATTTCCTGCACCAATGTTCCGCCCAATGCAACGTTGGTGATTTGCAGCCCACGGCAAATGGCAAGTACTGGCTTACCTGTTCGAATTGCGGCTTTCACCATGGTGGATTCAAAAATGTCTTGCTCGGTCAAAATGCCGTACACGTACACACTTGGTTCTTGGCCGTACAACTTTGGGTCTACGTCGCCGCCGCCCATCAACACCAAACCATCAAAACGCGACATCAATTCATCGGCGTCCTCGTCAGTTAATTCCTGCGGTACAACGATTGCTGGCTCGCCACCCGCGCGCAACACTGCATTCGTATATACGTCACCAGCGAAGTGAACAGCACTGCGCGACACTCGGCTGGCAGGGCCAACACGACCGGCAATAGCGATGATTGGTTTCACGCGCTACAGGCTACCCACGACCTATTTGCACTTGTTCAAGTCCGAGCCAATTTGCCATTGCATCAAGTTCGGCACTCAATACATCGTTAATTGACGAGCGTTTCACGCCTCTTTCGGTATGCACACTGTGCGCCAAAAGTTTCGAGTTGCCGCGGTCGGCCTTCAAGTCCACCCGGCCCACCATTTGGCCATCCATCATGAACGGCAGCACGTAGTAGCCAAATTTTCGTTTCTCTTTTGGTGTGTAAATCTCGATTCGGTAGTGAAAATTGAATAACCGTTCGTTGCGTGGTC
>Ga0208482_1000053_pt1 | contig 37915 bp, 26 predicted proteins | sample LakMenEpi26Sep10_FD_150737 | JGI IMG/M metagenome (GOLD analysis project Ga0208482, IMG submission 150737) | Freshwater microbial communities from Lake Mendota, WI - 26SEP2010 deep hole epilimnion (SPAdes) | ecosystem: Environmental > Aquatic > Freshwater > Lake > Epilimnion/Euphotic zone ... | reverse complement strand
CGGGACCTGGCACCTGCCGAGTCGACCACTGCGCCTCAACGAGCGGGACAACCGCATCGGGAAGCGCTGTCGTTGCGTCCCGCAACACCGACCGGGCCCGGCTCAGGAAGTCGTGACCGTCGTCGATGAATACGAGCAGTCGGCCGTGGGTGACCGTTCCCGCAGGCGGATCGGGGGACTCGGACTGGCCCGACACAGCCTCGGGGAATTGCACGTCATCGGCCACGAACCCCCAGGAGCGAACGAGCTCGAGCGGCACCAGGCCCATCTGTGCTGATTGACGACCGCCGAACAGCCGCCGGTGAAACCCTGCGCTCCCCAGGGACGGCGCCCCAGCGGTGATCGTTGCCGCACTCGTGCCGAACGGGCGGTGGAGCACGTCCACCGAGATCGCGCCCCCCCTTCCTACGGCGATTGATCGGGTCTGACCACCCCCGACGTAGTTCAGGTCATCGAGTGTGAGATCGGGAGTCAGGCCTGCACCGTCAGCCCCTGCTCGGCGGACCGTACCTGCGTCCAGCACGACCGGGATCTCAGCCCACTGCGTGTTCTCAAGGTCCGTGAACGTCGTCTGCGCCCGAGAGATCAACCAGAAGATTCCGAGAGGGATACCAACACCGAGCAGCGTCAGCAGCAGCGCCGCAGCCCAACGGACCGGGGCGTTGACCGCCTTGAGCATTTCGAACGACGCGGGAACCGTTCGGATGACCTCTTCGGAACCGTCAGCCGCAGCGAGCCGAACCTCCACCAAACCGCTGGCGGTGCCACTGCCTACCCCTTGGGGGTCGACCGACACCGGGATGTCAACGGTCGACCCGGCGGAGACGGTCACACAGTCTGAGTTGGATGCCAACTGGGCATCGGTTACGCCCTCGGGGAGCGCCTTTGACGTCCAAGTCGTCAGACAAGCCTGGCCTTCGCCACGTTCAGGGCCGGTGACCCTGAGCGTCCCAGTTGCGAGTGCCTCCCCTTCAACCACGGCGAGGCGCAGTTCGGTGTCTGCGAGGTTCGGCACCACGACTGGTACCTCGACCCTCACCGCCTTCTCAACGACAACGGGTCGAAGCACCAACCCGCCTTCCACAACCACAGATAACGCCATGGTCACGTTGATCGCTGCAGCCTTCGATTCCGAATCGGCGAGGTAGTCAAAGCGGAATACTCCATCAGCATCAGGTCCCGTGACCTCTGGTCGGGTCAACGCCCCAGTGGAGGGATCGGCGACGGTGACTGCCAGTTGAGTCGCAGCCGCCACCTCCCCGCCCACAACCGCACCCGAACCATCGACGACTCGAACCTCAAGGGTGGTCGGCTCCCCGGCGGTGAACCGACTGTCGTCCGAGAGTGTTGGCGCGAGTGCCCCGAACAAGAAGACCTCTGCGTCGGCTACCGCCCCCACTCCTGAACCATCGGTGGAGACGAAACTGACCTCCCACGTCCCGACGGCCGGACTGTTGTCGTCAAGCCCCACGTCAACCATCACCGTGGTTTCCGACAACTGGATCGGTTCTGCATCTGATGAACCGATCTCGATGGCCCCACCGCCCGGCTTCAGAAGGACGGGCGTATCGCTATCGGGAGTGCGAACCCAACGTTCGATGCCGGGAGCCTCAGTTCTCGTCAGAAGGTAGAAGCTGCCGACACCGTCAGGAATGTCGATCGTGACCGTCCGGTCACATGGCAGCCCCCCACAGACCGTCCCCGGATCAAGCGCCCGGCCTGGGGTGCCGGTGATCGCTTCGATCATGGCTGTCGTCAGCAGATTGACATCCGTCACGCTGAGGAGAACACCAAGTGAGGCCGGGTCTGCGAAGCTGCCGCAGGCCGGGCCAATCGCGATCTCGCGGAGGAGGATGAAGGGGTCAGAGGAGCTGGAACTCTTCCCACCAAGCCCCACCGAAATGTTGACGACGCCGCTCCTGCGCAGTTGATCGGCGAGGCCGTCGGGAGCGCAGAGACGCCGGATCCCCAACTCAGTCGCCTCCGTTGGATCCGTGACTCCCTGTGCATAAGGCTTCGAGCCCGGGACGGCATTGTCAATCGCATACTCGCCATCGGTGAACAGGACCATGGTTTTGCACGTCGGTACGCCGGCAGCGCCGAGCTCGGCTGCACGTTGCGCCAACGAGTTCGCGACCCCGTCGATTGCGAGGACGTAGTCAGTCTGATTCCCCTGGTTCCGATCACGGAACGGATCGGTTTGGTTGAGGAGCCCGTTCAGCGAGTCAGAGTTAAGAGAAGTCCACTGGCTGTCGACCCGATAATCGGCTGAAAATCCTGTGATCAGGACGTCAACGCTGATCGGTTTGGTGGCGGCCCCGCCGCGGGTCAGTGACGCGAATGCCCCGAGTGCGGCACGCAGGGCGGGGACACGAAGTGCGTCGCGATCGGTCTCCCGAAGACTGCCCGATTCATCCACGACGAGGGCGACGAGCAGATGCGGGTTCTTGCTCAGGCACGCGCCAAGACTCGAAAGGCCCTCCCCCTGCAAGGACTTGCTCGCCTGCGACTGAGCGGAGACGCTCGGAGACACACCGGGTAAAGCAATGGCGACAATCAGGGCTGCACTGGCCGCGAGGAGACGGATGAACAATTGGCGGCGTGTCACGACATATTCCTCGAGAGTTCGGTGGCAATGACCCAAGCCGACGCCGCGATGAGCAGCACCGACGCGGCGAGAACGGCACCGACGATGGTCGACAGCCCTGGAAGGACTGAGACAACGGCAGAGTGACGAAGCGACGAGTCGACGCGGCGGAACACGAGGATCAGCCCCAGCGCGACAAGTGCTGCGACATAGGCCGCCGCCGCTCCCACGACGCCCCAGAACATCAGTCCGAGGACGCCGGCCAGGAGCGCTGCGCCAGCGATCGCGAGGAGTCCAACAGGTGAGGAACGCACCTCAAGATCAGTCTCGTTCCACTCACTGGCACCCGACGGGTACCCGGAACCCGAACCCGAATCAGTCAGGAACGACAACGACCTGCCCCCTCTCGCCACACCGCAACCATTCCCACCCCACTGCCGCCCCTACCTTCACCAGTCCCACGCGGGAATCCGCACCTTAGTTGTTGAAGCACTGACCTGCACCCCGAATCACCATTATGCTGCCGGTCTCTTGTCCTATATGGGCCCGCCGTGACAGCGCATGGACGCCCACATCGCCGCTGCAAGGAGACCGCCGTGGCAGAACCACATCGCCACCAACCTCCGTGGGAGCCACAGCAATCCACCCCCGTTGCGGCATCGGAATTGGCGGAGTCATTCGGTGACGATGAATCCCTTGCGGTCTGGTGCCACATCCTGCCCATCGCCTTGAGCATCTTTGGTGCCTTGATCACCTACGTGGCGGCTCGTAACCGCTCCTCATTCGCCCGACATCACGCCGTTGAGGCCCTGAACTTCTCAATCACGATCCTCATCGTCGGGATCGTCACGGCACTGTTCCTCGGGTTCCTCGGTGGGCTCATCGCCCTTCTCGTCGTGTTCGCCGTTGCGTTGACCTGGGCGATTCTGGGGGCGTTTCGTGCCTCAGAAGGCGTCTGGTGGCGTTATCCGTTGAATCTGCGGCTCGTCCGTGGTTCCGTTCGGCTGTGACATGACCCCCTCGCGCCGAGACCGATTTGGCTATTGGCTCGACAACCAGTTCTCCCGCGGGACCACGACGCTCATCCGAATTCTCGGGATCTCAGCGCTGCTGCTCATCCTCGTTGCCGGGCTGGTGCTGTGGATTGGTGACGTCGCAGTGGGCAACGACGAAACGGGGTTCATCGAGGGCGTATGGACCAGCCTGCTGCGTACGTTGGACCCCGGGACCATGGGCGACGATCAGGGTTGGACCTTCCGCGCCGTGTCCCTGGTGGTGACCCTCGGCGGAATCCTGATTCTTTCCACGCTCATCGGCGTGCTCTCGAGCGGCATCACCGAACGACTTGAGGAACTGAACCGTGGGCGCTCAACGGTGGTTGAGTCGGGCCACACTGTCATCCTCGGCTGGTCCCCAAAACTGTTCACCCTGCTCGAGGAACTGGTTGTGGCCAACGACAACCAGTCGGACGCCTGTGTAGTCATCCTTGCCGACCGGGACAAGGCCTCAATGGACGCCGATATCGCAGCCCGGATCCCCGCCACGAGGTCCCTTCGCGTCGTGTGCCGAACCGGCACCCCTTCCAGCCTGGCCGATCTGGGCCGGGTTGCGGTGAGCGAAGCCGGCTCGGTGGTCGTGCTCCGCACCGCCGAACACGGTGATGCGGGGGTGGTGCGAGCAGTTCTGGCCGTTGAGGCCCGCCCTCCCCGAGCTGAGGTCCCGATCGTCGCCGAACTCGCTGACCACAAGCGAGCTGAAGTACTCCAGGCCGCCTGCGGACATCCGGTACTTCCTGTGATCTCAGAGGAGTGGATCGGTCGAATCACCTCGGAGGTCTGCAGGAACCCCGGACTCGCTGCGGTGTACGCCGATCTCCTTGATTTCGATGGCGAGGAGATCTACTTCGAACCGATTCCCCAAGGGCTGACCGGGTGCAGTTGGGGGGAACTCGTCGCCTCCGTGAGAGACGGATGCCCCATCGGACTTGTCGGACCCTCAGGCGACGCTCGCCTCGTCCCCCCGTCGGCGAGCCGCGTCGCTGAGGGCGACCACGTGATCGTCGTTGCCACCGATGACGGCGAGACCCGTTTCCATCCGGGCAGTGACGCGAGTCCGTTGTCGACACCACCCGCCACGGCGTCCGCGGCCCCTGAACCACCCTTGGCCCTCACAGTGCTCGGCTGGAACGCAATGGGGCGCCGGGTGCTTGAGACGCTCGGACATCAGGTCCCACCCGAGTCGCAGGTTCACGTGCTCGTCGATCCGAATTCCACCTGCCCAAACCCGCCCGGTTCGCTCGGCAATCTCAGCATTGCGGTCACCACTGGGGACACCACCGACCCGGTCACCCTGGCGCGCTATCTCGGCAGCGCCCCCAGCGACAGGATTCTCCTGCTCGCTCCAACTGATCCCGACCTTGACTCCGCTGAGTCACGAGTCCTGCTGACGCTGCTCGAACTCCGGATGCTCCTGTCGGAGGGCACCCCGCCGCCAGTCATCGTCGAACTGCTCGATGAGCAGGACACCGCCCTCGTCGGTGGCGTCGGACACGAGGAGTTCATTGTCGGTGAGCGCCTGACCGCACTTCTCATGGCGCAACTCGCAGAGAACCCGGGTCTTGTGCGGATCTTTGATGAACTCCTCGGCGCGCATGGCGCGGATCCCGTGGCGATTCCGCTCGTCCAACTCGGCATGTCGAGGCCGTTGAGCCCCAGGCACCTCCGAATCACCTGTGCCGACCACGATCTTGCGTTCATTGGGGTCCGTACCGCCTCAGGTCTGCATCTCAACCCGTCGGAGGCCTTGCTGGCGGGACTGAGGGACGATCCCGAACTCGTCGTCCTCCGACGAGTCCCGTCGACATGACCTACATCAATTAGGTGACTCACCCTGCACAGGTCGCATCTCACGAAGGTGTCGGTCACGACCAGGTGAGTTCGCCGCCCACCACACCAACCGCATAGCGGCCGGGGCCCCGCCCGGCGGCCTCAACGAGTAGGTCACTCTCAATCGCACGATGCACATGACGCGCACCGAGGGACGGGTCATATCCACGTCGTGCCACGAGTTCCACAACTTCGTGGTCGGCCTCCACGTGGATGCCCCGTTCGGCGAGTCGCTGCAGTGCCCCATCGAGCACCTTGCGGGCAATGTCCACAATCTGTTCGAGGCCAAGCGGGTTGAACACCACGACCTCGTCGAGTCGGTTGAAAAGTTCAGGTGGGAGAGTTCGGCGCACCTCGGCGATCACCGCCTCGGTCGGGTTCGTGGGCCGGTCCGTGTCACGATCCGCACCGAATCCCACGGATGCACGGTCGTAGGCTCGGGCCCCGAGATTGGTGGTGAGCAGGATGACGGCGTTCCCGAAGTCGGCCGTGCGGTTGAGCGTGTCCGTGAGACGGCCATCATCGAAGACCTGAAGGAAGACCGTGAGCACTTCGGGATCGGCCTTCTCGATCTCGTCGAGCAGGATGACGCAGTGCGGTTGCTCAATGACGCGGGTGGTGAGCAGTCCAGCGCTGTTCCCGTGGCCGACGTATCCCGGTCCTGCGCCGACGAGACGGGCCACCGACATCTCGCCGTTTTGGTACTCGCTCATGTCGAGACGGATGAACGCTGGCCCTTGGTATCCCAACGCATCCGCAGCGGCCTTTGCCAACTCGGTCTTGCCCACCCCTGTGGGGCCGGCCAGCAGCACGACCGCATCAGGCCGGTGCGGCCGGAGATCCAACCCGGTGCGGGTCAGGATGAGGCGACGGACGAGCGCCTCCACCGCCTCGGATTGGCCCAGCACACGTTCGCTCAACACTTGACGGGTCCGCTCTGCGTCAAATGGGGCAACCTCGGGGGCTGCCGGCGTTTCGGGGGAGGTGGTCGCAGGTTGTGCCCCAACTGCGAGGGCGATGACCACACCACCGAACCGGGCCGAGATGCCCTCTGCCGCGACCCGGTCCAGCATCGCCGGCTCTGTGCTGTCGAGTTCGCGGACCCACGCCAACGCCTCACTGGTGCAGGTATCGGGCACGTCCGCTGTTGCGAGCCCCTCAAGGCTCTCGGCGATCCTTGCCGACGGTGGCTTGCCACCCATTGCTTCACTCACCCCGGGGAACTCGACAAGTAGGGCGAGTGCGACGTGACCTTCGGCGATCACGGCGTGACCCGAGCGCTTGGCCTGCGAGGAGGCAGTCTCAGTGACGCGTCTGCCTACCGGACCCCAGCGATCAGACATCGGCGACCCGCTCGCCACCGAAGCGCGCCTGGAGGTCATCATCGATCAAATCGGCGGTTGACCCCACGGCGTAGGCCGATGCCAACAACTCCGCCTTGTCGAGGTAGTCACCCAGAATCGTGTGGCGGAACAGGAGGGTCGCACCCTCCTCGTCCTCGAAGTACACCAGTCCACCGAGTACCCACGTGGCCGAGTTCTCAAGGACCCAATCGGAAAACTCCCGACTCGGTGGGACATCGAAGAGGACGGGCGCGGTGACCTGCACGACGAGTTCGTCGTCCCCATACGGGTGAACCTCCACCCACACCCGGCTCGAACCCGCCGGCACGGAGATGCCTCCCTCAGCGGTCACCATCAGTGGACCAAATTCCTCCGTGAGCCATCGCTGAACCTTCTCGCGGAGTCGAAGTTCGCGATCCGATCGCTCGCCGCCCGAAGTCATTTCCCTACCTCACCGCTGCTGCCCGGCTGGCCGACAAGGCGTCGCCGGCCGACCGCAACCATGCCGATGACCGCTAGGCCAACGATGAGGACAACGATCCCCGCCGGGAACCACCACGACACGCCTTCGCCATCTGCGGTCACGCCACGAATGTTGATGCTCAGGACCGAAAGCGCCACGGCCAGCAGAGCAAACAGCAGCCCGCCGGTTTGCACCCGTCGTTCGAATCGGCGCTGGTCCTCGTTGCGGCGCTCAGAGGCGCGCTGCTCGAGTTCGGAAAAGCTGGTCCGCAGGAATCCTTCAAGGCCGTCGATGATGTTGTCGACGTCACCGTAGGAGTCCTCCACCCGATACTGGCGGCAGACCAGGTCGTAGAAGCCCTGATGGCCGAACCGGGGGCTCACCAGCCGGTAGCGGGTCCAGGCCTGCAACTGATGGAACGATTGCTGAATCCGCTTGAAATCGGCCAGTTCACGACGTGCCGCAGCAACGTCGTCGCTGAGCGAATCGCTCACGGTGGCACCCGTCGTCTGCATCAACTCGACCTCGGACAGCGCTTCGATGATCTTGCCGAGAGCCCTCTGCTGATGGAGTGCGAGCAGATACAGCAATGGGTCCTGGGTCTGGAACTCCTTGGGCAATGTCGAGCGGAGGTAGTCGTTGTAGGAGTTGCCGTTGTCCTCGGGGTAGATGACGAGCCCGGCCGCTCTCTGGGTGACGACGTAACACAGACGGTCGGATCGCTCGAACAGGCTGTCCGGAAGCACCGAGCCGTCGTGCACACCAAGGGGGTGGTTGGGCAGCGTCGTGCTGAGCATTGACGCACCGAGGTGCTCAGTGATTCGGATGGCTGATCGACGATCGATCCCCGACTCGACGACGAGGGACGTCATCGACACCGGACGTGCCCCGCGATCCAACTCGAACGGTCCGCGCAGGGCGCCAGATGAGGCCAGGAGACCACCGATCATGTGGTGCCACGACATGCACTCTCCGTCCACTGTGGATCCACCGGTGCTAACCGTCCATGCATCCATTGGCTGGACCGTGCCAAGCGGTGCGTCAACGTCCTGCGACACCTCGCCCAGCATCTCCGATCCGACGAGTTGGTGATTCAGGTCCAATACCTCACCGACCGTCCACGAGGCCTTGAGCGCTCCCTCGTTGCCCAAGGGGAACCGCATCGTCAAAGCGAGGTAGTGGGTGGTGACCGCACCTGAGTCGAAGGTGAATAGGCCGACCCGAACGATCTCCGGCTCAGGGTCGAGCTTGGTCCCAGACAACGTGAAGATCCGACGGAATCCGTCCTGGTATCGGAGCACCTGATCCGCCCAGCGTGCGTCGGGAATCAGGTAGTGCAGGAAGATTCTCGCCGAGCGATCCGAGCCTGCATCGTCCCCGCTCACGATCGACGCCAGGGACTTGTCCCAACTGCGACGATCACGCGTGCGAATCTCCATCCGCTGCCATCTGCCAAGTGGCGGAACCGAGACTCCGCTTGCAGACGGGCGGACGGGGATGAACAACTGCAGACACGTTGACGGTCCAGAGGTCGATGTTTCCATCAATGACTGCCACTGCTCGTTGTTGACGGGCTCGTACATGTTCCCCACCGCCCCCTCTGCCCCGAAGTCCTGCTCAACCCATGAGCCGTGCACTCAGCCAACAAGTATGTCGGAGTCACGCCATGAACCATCAACCAATACACGAACACGCCGTCTCACGGCCTCGCTCGGGGTGTCGTGCACCGGCCGGCATCCGGTGCAGGCACTGGGCCAACGAGTAGGCCGGCGGGAGACAGGTCCGAGGCGTAGGGTCACCACATGAATCGCGCATTCGGCCAATCCCAGTTGTGTGAGCTTGGTTTCTACGGCCTCGCTGGTCACAGCGACAGCCCCGCGGACCTCATCAGTGAGTGTCGCCGAGCAGAGGAACTTGGACTCGGGTCGGTGTTCCTGTCGGAACGATTCAACGTCAAGGACGCCGGGGTCCTCACCGGGGCGGCGTCGGTAGCGAGTTCCACGTTGGGTATCGCCACCGCCGCCACCAACCACAACACGCGTCACCCCATGGTGACCGCCACGATGGCAACCACCGCCCACCGACTGTCCGGTGGCCGTTTCGCGCTAGGTCTGGGTCGAGGGTTCGACGCATTGTTCAACGTCATCGGACTCGAGCCGATCACGTCGGCTGCAATGGCGGACGCCATTGGGGTACTCCGACGGTTGTGGCACGGGGAGGTCGTGGTGGGGCACAGCGGCGCGTCGGGAACGTGGCCGCTGTTGAGCCAGGATCCGTCGTTCAACGAGGACATCCCGGTGCTGTTGTGCGTGCTCGGACCCCGGACCCTTGAACTTGCCGGAGCGGTGGCTGACGGCGTCGTGTTGCACACGTTCTTTACTGACGAAACATTGGCAAGCAGTGTCGCTGCTGTCAGGCGGGGCGCTGAGAAGGCCGGGCGGGACCCGGCAACAGTTCGGGTCTGGTCGGTGTTGGCCACGGTGGGTGATCACCTCAGCGAGCAAGCCCAACTGCGCAAACTCACCGGCCGTTTGGCCACCTACCTCCAAGGGTACGGAGACCTGCTCGTCAGGGTGAACGGTTGGGATCCGAACGTGCTGGACCAGTTCCGATCTGATGAGGTGGTGCGCGCCGCACAGGGCGCGATCGACGCCAGCGCGTCCATCGAGGAACTCGAGCACCTTCGAGACGTGTTGCCCGATGAGTGGTTACGCGCCGCAGCAACGGGGTCGGCTGCGCAGTGCGCCGAACGGATTCTGGATCAGTTTGACCTCGGAGCTGACGGCGTCATCTGTCACGGCGCCACACCCGACGAGCTCGCTCCGGTGCTCGACGCCTACCGTGCGATCAGACCCCCCGGGCGGTTCGACCGGTTGCTCGCCAACCCGGGTCGCACCGTCTGACATCGAATCAGACCGGCGAGGAAGCCTCAACCGCTGCGTGGGCGACCTGCGCACCCCCTACTGGGACTGCGAGCGCGGTCTCGACCTGCGCGATGAGTGAACTCCCGGGAAGGGTGGTCACCACCAACAACAGATTGGGATGACTCCGAGCGGTCTCGCCCAGGCCGTCAATGAGGTTGTCGTCGTTCTCGGTGGGTCGGATCGCTTCACCACCGAGGTGCGCTGGGGTCGCATCCGATCTGATCACCTGCGTTGCCACGAGTGCCCACAGGTCGACGCCGATGCGATCAGGCCTGTGTGGGAACCAGCGGGCCACCTCCCCGGTGTTGAGATCAGTGAGTACCCACACCGCCCGATCGCCCTCAACCAGACGAGCGAGGTGGGTGGCGTTGACATCAGTGTCGTAGGGGGTGTTGGTGCCGATGAGCGCGGTTGCGGTTGTTGCCATTGTTCACGCCTGCCTTTCTGTGACCCCTGCAGGTCCCGTGCAGAAGGGTACGGAGGTGATGTGACACGACATGGGACGCGAAACGGGGGCCCCGCCGAAGCGGGACCCCCGTACCGTTACTACCTGTGAGTCAGCTATCAGCCGGTGAACGCCGGGGTGGCCGGCGCGGCCTCAGGCGTCGGCTCCGGAGTGGGCTCCGGTGCCGGCGGGGTCGGCTCGGGCGGCGGCTCAGCAGCCGTCAGTTCGAGCTCGAGCGCAGCACCCTGTAGCGGCAGCGGCACAAGGCCGTTGATGGTGCTGGCCAGCGAGCAAGCCCCGCCGTTGTCACCCACCGCCGGGATGTTGAACGAATCGTTCCCGGCGAGGAGGATGCCGGAGTTTGCGTCGAGAAGCGTCTCAAGCTGCAGCGCGCCGAGCTCGAGCAGACACACCTGGCCGAGCGCCTCAAGGCGGATCGTCAGGTTCACCGAAACCGAACCGGGCGAGCCGTCAGCGGGAACCGTGCCGGTCACCGGACCAGCAAGGAGGAACGCCGTTGCCGGAATCGGATCGGTGATCGGAATCGGGTCCACTGCCAATGAGCCGCTGAACTCGCCAGTGGCGGCATCCCACTGGCCGTCAAGGGCACTGGTGGGCGATGCCGGAATGTCCACGGTGCCAAGGGCACCGAGGGTGATCGTGCCGCCTGAAAGCGTGAAGTACACACGCTGCGTGGCGGCCTGTGCCGTACCGGCACCAATGAGGAGGGCCATGGCACCGGCGACAACCGCTGCACGCACCCCCCAGGAACGGGTCTTGATCATTTGGATGAACTCCTTGTTGGGATGATCCCCACGACGTGGGGCTGACTCACAGTGGTTCACGCCCGACACACCACCCCCCGGATTCTCGAGATCCCCCGGGAAACGACCTGACCGGTCGACAACCGGGGCAAATCATGACACACCCGTCGTGATAGCGCGCACATTTGCGGCTTTGTGGCTCGAATTTCCCCACCGTTGCAGCACTCGACCCCTCAGGGGAGATGCTCCTCAGGTGGCGTGGTACGACTCCCACCACGCCCCGAGCCGACCGACATGGGTTGCCGGGGGGTCGACGAAGAGCTGACCTGCCAACACCGCAGCACGCTCACTCCCGTGTCGACGACGCGCTGTGGCACGTCGGGCAATCCTCGCAGCATCCGTGACTCCACCCCAACGGCCGGGGTCGTCGGCCAGCGCCTCAATCAGCAGTGCGAGGTCATGGTCGGCACCGAGCAACTCGCCGAGTTCTCCCAGCAGCACCTCCTCGGCACCGAGCACGTCGGGGGCGAGACACGCCAGCAGTCGCGTGTGATACCAGCGGTGCTTCACCGACCTTCGCCAACGGTGCACCGCCTCCACGTTTGCCGCATCGGCAATGGCGACGGGTTCACCGAGTGCCCGCCAACGTCGTCGACCGTCACGGTAGGTGGCGGCCACACCGTCGGCGATCGTGTCGAACCGGTCGGGCAACGTCCAGGTTCCGACCTCGGTGACCACACCGGTCAACAACCACGAGGCGTGCTGCACCGCCTCGTCGTCGGGCACGCTCACTGCGTCGCGTTCGGCGCGAGCGGCGCTGGCCATCGCCATGGCGAACCCTCCACCCGCCTCGGCGACGACACCGGCGAGCGTGTGGTGCAGCACGTGGGCTTCACGGGCGGTGGCCAAGGCACGGGCGGCGTCGCCGGCGGCCCGGTGCACGCCTCGCCAACGCCGTCGGGGAACCGACCCCGACACCATGGTGGCCACCGCTCGCAGCTTCTTGGTTCGCTTCCGCACGTCGTGGACCGCTGCGCTGCTCCCCGTCGCCAACACCAGCGCCAACGAGTCCTCGGCTGCGGCCACCTCCTCGGTGACGACCCGGCACACGGCGTCCCTGACGGGTTCGCCGACCTCGAAGCGGTACGCCATACCCCCAGTGTGGCCCGCTCAGCCCCCAAATACCTCCGACGGCACCTGACCCTCGCCAGCCACCACGGCGTCAACGACCACCGCCGCCACCCGTTCGGGGTCGAGACCCTCAGGCAGGCGGGGTGCGGCACCACAGAGGGGTCGCCCGGCGAGACCGGTTTCGGTGTGGGGTGGACGTACGTCACACACACTGATCCCGACCCGTCGCAGTTCCCGGGTGAGCGCCGTGTCAGCCGCACTCAACGCCGACTTCGTGGCCGAGTAGGCCGCCATGCCCGCCAGCGGCGACTCGGCGACGACGGCGGACAGGTTCACCACGAACCCCCCGGTGCGCGAACCCTCCGGCGCCGAAAGCAACGGCACCACACGCTTGAGCATCCACAGCGAACCCATGACGTTGGTGAGGAACAGTTCCTCGATGGTCTCGTCGGGGGTGTCCACGAGGTTGCCGAACGCCACCACCCCGTGGGCGAACACGATGCCGTCCAGTCGACCGAACCGGGCGGTCACCTCGGTCACGAGCGCATCGCCGGCGTCGGGGTCCCGCACGTCACCGATCACGACCAGCGCGTCGGCGAGTTTGGGGTGGCTGGACGCGGTGACGCCGAGACGTTGGGGGTCCCGACCGACGAGGACGACCTCGGCTCCCCGCTCGGCGAACTGTCGGGCGATGGGGGCACCCAGCCCGCCACCGGCCCCGACGACCGCCACCACCGCACCATCAAGTTCGCGTTCCTGGGTTCCCGCCATGGACCAAGTGTGCCCGGCGGAACCGGCGACCGCGCACCCGGGGCGACAACCCCGGCCTCGTCCGACTACTCGTAGACCTGTCGGGTGACCGTCGGCTTCCACGCCCCGTCGGTCACCGTGTACACGGTGAACACCTTGGTGGTGGTGTCCCCGAACTCGTTGAACCCCACCTGACCGGTGATGCCGGCCACCTCGGCTGCGCCGACCTCGCTTCGGACCTTGGCACGTACGTCGGCGTTCACCCCGTCCTGACCTTCAAGGGCGACTTTGGCGGCATCGATGAGCAGGTTGGCGGCGTCGAAGGCGTACGGCCCGTAGTCGGTGGGCGGATCGGTGTAGGCGGCGTTCTCGTAGGCGGCGAAGTAGTCGGGGGCGTCGAGTGCCGAGTTGGGTACACCCACCGTCGAGGCGATGTCACCGGTCGCCGCGCTGCCCGCACCGGTGATGTAGGCGTCGTCCTTCATGCCGTCCCCACCCATCATCGGCCCGGTGTACCCCGCTGCTGCCAGCGCAGACTTGAACTCGCCGGCGACGTCGTACTCGCCACCGAAGAACACCAGGTCGGGGTTCGCCGCGGCCACCTTGGCCGCCACGCCCGGCAGGTCGTAGGCGGCGGGATCGTCAGGCAGGGTGGTCAGCGACGAGACGGTCGCACCCTTTTGGGTGACCGCCCCGGAGAAGTCGTCGGCAAGTCCGGCACTGACCGGCTTTGGTTCGGTCACCACCGCAATGCTCCGGGCCCCGAGGTCGTCGTAGGCGTAGCTGGCCAGAAGCGGTCCCTGCTCAGCGTCGGTGGCCACCATGCGGAAATACGTTGGCCACACCCGTTCAGCAAACCGCACGGGGTCTGGTCCACGACTCAGCGTCGGGTCGGTATTGGCCGGTGAGATCATGGTGATCCCCGCAGCGTCGAGCACCGGCATGACCTCAGCGGCAACACCCGAGTTGTAGGTGCCGACCACACCGACCACGGTGGGATTGGTGGCAATGCGTTCGGCAGCGGCGCGCCCCACCGCCGGGTCTGACGAATCGTCGAGCGCCTGCACTTCGATGGTGTAGCCGGGGATGGCGTCGCGAGCGTTGGCTTCGGCCGCCGCCAACAGCACCGAGTTCGCAATGCCACGCCCATAGGAGGTAAGCCCGTTCTCCAACGGGGCGATGACCCCAATGGTCACCACCTTGTCCTCTGCCGCTGCTGGTTCCTCTGACGAGCACGCTGAGGCGAGAAGCGATACCGCAGCGACCCCGGCGAGGAGTGTCGGCCACAGGCCGCGACGTGAAGGACCAACTCTGGTGGAAGTCATGGCCGGAGCGTACCGGCCCCACCCGGCCCGGATCGGGGTTTCACAGATCGCCGGCGTCGAGGCGCACCAACACCTCGCTGGCACGCGCCCGCACCTCGTCGAGATCCCCGAGTCGCCGCATGGCGTGCACCTGACGCGACGTGCGCGGGTTGGCCACCAACCGTTCCTCGTGACGGGCCATGAAATCCCAGTACAGGGTGGTGAACGGACAGGCGTCGTCACCGGTGCGCCTTCGACGGTCGTAGCGGCACCCACCGCAGTAGTCGCTCATGCGGTGGATGTAGGCGCCACCCGACGCGTAGGGCTTCGACGCCATGCGCCCCCCGTCGGCGTGCAACGCCATGCCCATCACGTTGGGCAGCATCACCCACTCGGCGCCGTCCACGAACGACGCCCACATCCAACGCGTGAGCGCCCACGGGTCCACCCCGGCGGTCAACGACAGGTTGCCGAGCACCATGAGCCGCTGGATGTGATGGGTCCAGGCGTACCGCTCCACGTCGTTGACCACGTGGGACACACAGCGCATGTCGGTGGGGGCCGCACCGGTGAACGCCGGCGGCAACGGCCGGGTGGCACCCAACGCGTTGACGTTGCGGTACTCGGGCATCCACAGCCAGTAGACCCCCCAGACGTACTCCCGCCACCCGATGACCTGACGGATGAACCCTTCGGCGGACGCCAACGGGATCTCCCCCGCCCGCCACGCCGCGTCCACGGCGTCACACACCTCGTCGGGCCGCAACAGCCCGAGGTTCAAATACGGCGACAACAGCGTGTGGGCGAGGTGCCACGAGGTGGTCAACATGGCGTCCTCGTGTGGACCGAACACCGGCAACACGTTGGTCACGGCGTGGTCGAGTCGCCGCAACGCCTCGGCGCGCGACGTCGCCCACGTCCCATCGGGCTCCGCTCCCCAACAACTGTCGGGTAACGACCCCAGAACCTCACGGTCACAGTCGTCGAGGGGTGTGGTGGGCGGAGTGGGCCAGGCGCGCCCGTCGGTGGGCGGCGGTTCACGGTTCTCGGTGTCGTAGTTCCACCGGCCACCGGCGGGTTCGTCACCATCCATGAGGTAGCCGAGTCGCCGACGCTGGAACCGGTAGAAGTCCTCCATGCGCAACTGGCGCCGATCCCCGGCCCATCGGGCGAACTCGTCGCGGTGACACAGGAAGTGGTCGGACGCCACGCTCCTCACCCCGAGCCGCACCAGGAGTTGCTGGCCGTCCCACGAATTCGCCTCGGTGGCGACGACTTCACGTGGGGCGAACTCGGCGACGTGCCCGGCGAGGCCCGCCTCGAGGCTGGTGGAGTGCCGGTAGTCGACCTCGTACCCGTCGCGTCGCAGATCGTCGGCGAATCGACGCATGGCGGTGAGCACCAGATGGGCGCGCTGGCGGTGCCAGGGTTGCGACGCGAGTTTGGCGGCGGACTCAACCATGAGCACCCGAGTATCAGCCGGTGAGGCGTCCCGCAGCGCCGGCAACTGACGGTCGAGTTGGTCGCCGAGCACCCACACCGTTCGTCGAGCAGCGTTGTCCTCCCCGGGTGAAGCACTGGTGGCCATCGCCCCAGTCCACCACGTCCGCTGCGCCGACGCGATTCACTGAGCATCCGTGCGGACTGCCACGTAGTCGGCGAACTCGGTGAGGGTGGTGAGCATCGGGTAGTCGTGTTCGGGGATGTCGACCCCGACCGCCACCGCCACGCCCTCAATGAGGGCGAGCACATCCATGGAGTCAAGGTCGAGTTCGTCCCGCATGTCGAGGTCGCCGTCGAGTTCGAACGGGTCAATGTCGGGGGCGACACGGGCGAGCACGGTGCGGACCACCTCGTTGGCAGCGGCTGGGGTCACGGTGAATCCTCCGCAACGGTTGGGTCCGCCGCTGTCGTGGCAGGGTCGGTGGGCATGGCGAGGACCTCAGGGTGTGCGAGTAGTTCAGCGACGGCGTGCACGAATCGTGCGCCGTCATGACCGTCGGACGCCCGGTGGTCGGCGGCGACGCTGACGGTGACGGTCGGGGCGGCCACCACCAACCCGGCGTCGACCCACGGCCGCTCGGCCACCACTCCGACCCCGACCATGGTCACCTGCGGCGGGTAGATCACGCCGTACACCACGTCGACCCCACGGTCCCCCTGGGCGGTGACGGTGAGTGTCGGTTCCCCCATGGCCCAACCCGGCAGGCTCCCCGATCGGGCACCGGTGACGATGGTGCGCAGGCGTTCCATCAACTCGGGCACCCCGAGGCGTTCAGCGCCGGGGATGACGGGGGCGAGGAGACCCCCGCCGCGCAAACTCACCGCCATCCCGAGATCCACCTCGTCGCGTTCAACGTGGTGGCCGTCGACCCAGTGCCCGTTCATGGCGCGGTTGGCCGCTGCGGCGCGAGCCACCGCTGCGGCGATCACCGCCCCCATCACCACCCGTTCCCCGACCGGGATCCTCTCGTTGTGTCCGGCCACCCACCGCGTGGCGGGCCGCAAATCGATGGTGTGGGCGAGGTAGTAGTGCGGGATGTCACGTTTGGACCGGGCCATGAGCGACCCGACCCGCTGGCGCAGGCGTTCCCGTCGGGCAGGTCGCGGGGTGTCGGCGGTCCCGCCGCCAGACGATGCGATCAGCCGTTCAACGTCGTCACCGGTCACCGTGCCACCGGGCCCACTCCCCACCACACCCCCCAACTCGACGCCGGTGGCCCCGGCGAGTTGACGGGCCCTCGGGGACAGGCGGGGACCGGGCGTGTCGGCCGGGCGGGGTTCGATGGGCGGGCCGGGTTCGGGCGTCGGTGGATGAGGTGACGGCGGTTGAGGTGAGGGCGGTTGAGGTGAGGGCGGTTGGGGCGAGGGCGGTTGGAGTGACGACAGGGGCGAATGGGTCCGCTCCACCTCCCCCTCGACGGACCCGACGGGCTCGACGGACCCGACGGGCTCAACGGACCCGACGGGCTCAACCGGGGAAGCCTCGGTGTCGGGAACCGACGGTTGTACCGGGGAGTCGGGTCGGATGCGGGCCAGCACCCCGCCGACGGGCACCTCGTCGTCCTCGGCGGCGACGAGTTCGTCCACCACCCCGGTTTCGAAGACCTCGACGTCGATGGTCGACTTGTCGGTGTCGACCACGGCGACCACGTCCCCCCGGGTGACCCGGTCCCCGACGGCGACCCGCCACTCGACGAGCGTGCCGCGATCCATGTCGGCACCGAGTGACGGCATCGTGAAGTCGCCCACGGTCAACCCACCACGGTGCGCACCGCACCGACAATGTCGTCGACCTGGGGTAGGGCGGCGAATTCAAGATGGGCGGGATAGGGAACGGGGACCTCAGCGGCACAGACCCGCACCACCGGGGCATCAAGCTCGTAGAAGGCCTGCTCGTAGATCCGTGCCGCCACCTCGGCAGACAGACCCACCGAACGCCACCCCTCATCGACCACCACCGCCCGATGAGTTCGCATCACCGACGCCACCACCGTGTCGGTGTCGAGTGGGCGCAGCACCCGCAGGTCGATCACCTCGACATCAATCCCGTCGGCGGCGCAGCGCTCGGCGGCCTCAAGGGCCCTGGGAAGGCTGCCACCGTGGGTGACCACGGTGACGTCGTCACCGCTCCGCCGCACCGCAGCAGTCCTGATGTCGACGTCCGACGATCGGTCATCGAGCGCGCCGCGCATCGGGTACAGCGCCCCGTGTTCGAACACGATCACCGGGTCGGGGTCGGCGAGGGCAGGAGCCAACATGGCGTAGGCGTCGGTGACGGTGGCGGGGGCGAGCACCCGCAGGCCCGGAATGTGGGCGAAGAGACCTTCCAGAGAGTGTGAGTGCTGGGCGGCGAGTTGACGCCCCCCGCCGGTGGTCATGCGGATCACGAGCGGCACGGCGATCTGTCCGGCGGACATGTGCCGCAAGGTTGCGGCGTTGTTCATGATCTGGTCGAGAGCCAACAGGGCGAAGTTCACCGTCATGATTTCCACGATGGGTCGCATCCCCGCCATGGCCGCCCCGATGCCAGCACCGACAAACGCCGACTCACTCAGTGGTGCGTCGCGGACACGTTCGGGTCCGAACTCCTCGAGCAGCCCGAGACTGACGGCGAACGACCCGCCATAGCGTCCAACGTCTTCACCGATGAGCATCACTCGTTCGTCCACACGCATGGCGTTACCGATCGCCTTGCGCATCGCCTCGCGGTAAGTGACCTCGGTGACGCTCACCGTGGGGCCTCGGCGGTGACGTGGACCAGCAGATCCTCGACCGGTTCGGGGGTGCCCGAACGGGCGAACTCGACGGCGGCGTCCACCTCGGCATCCACGTCGACGTCGAGGGCGTCGATGGTGGCCGTGTCGAGCGTCCCGAGCGACTCGAGGTGCCGTCGATAACGCGGCAGCGGGTCGCGTTCCCGCCACAACGCCACCTCGTCGCGGGTGCGGTAGCGCTCCGGGTCGTACATCGAGTGGGCCCGCAACCGGTAGGTGTGCGCCTCAAGGAACTGCGGCCCACCCCCGCCACGTATGGCGTCGACCGCCGCGGTCGCAGCGTCGGACACCGCTGTCACGTCCATCCCGTCAACCGACCCGGCGACCAGCCCGTAGGTGGCTGCCCGACCGGCGAGGTCGGTGGAGGCGTGGGACACAGCGAGCGCCGTCCCCATGGCGTACAGGTTGTTCTCACATACGAACAGCACCGGCAGTTGCCACAGTGCCGCCAGATTGATCGACTCATGAAACTCGCCTTCGGCCATCGCCCCATCCCCGAAGAAACAGACAGTCACGAGGTCGCGGTGACACATCTGGTCACCGAGAGCGAGCCCGACCGCCAGCGGCAACCCTCCGGCCACGATGGCGTTCCCACCGAACAAGCCGTGCTCGACGTCGAACAGGTGCATCGATCCGCCCCGACCGCCGCTGCAGCCCTCCGACATGCCGAACATCTCAGCCATGACCCGGTCCATGGGGACCCCTTTGGCCAGGGCGTGGGCGTGGTCCCGGTAGGTGCCGACCACCCGGTCGTCAGGCCGAAGAGCGTCGATGACCCCGACGGCGACGGCTTCCTGGCCGATGCCGAGATGCATGAACCCCCGGATGTGTTGGGCGCTGTAGAGCTCGACGCAGCGTTCCTCGAACCGGCGAATACGCAACATGGCGCGGTAACGCCCAACGTCGTCACGCATCGACGGTCCCCGGTGGCGGCTCGAGGGTGGACAGGTCCCCTTCGGGCAGGCCGGCGTCGCGGGCCTTGAGGAGGCGACGCATGACTTTGCCGCTTCGGGTGTGCGGCAGGTCGTCCACCACCACGATCTGTCGGGGCGCCACCGCCGGGCCGAGTCGACGCCGGGCGAGCGCCATGAGGTCCAACAGCAACTCGTCGGAACCGCTGTCGCCCTCGTTGAGCACCACGAACGCCTTGACGATCTCGCCGGCCACCGGGTCGGGGGCACCGATGACGGCAGCTTCGGCCACCGAGGGGTGTTCGATGAGCACGCTCTCCACCTCGAACGGTCCCACCAGGTGCCCGGCGGACTTGATGACGTCGTCGGCGCGCCCCACGAACCACAGTCGGCCGGCTTCGTCTCGCTGCACCAGATCACCCGAGAGGTACCAGCCGTCGACGAAACAGGACTCGTACCGTTCGTGGTCGCGAACGTAGTCACGGAACATCGACGGCCACGGGGCGCGGATGGCGAGTTGTCCTTCAGCGGGTCCGCTCACCGTCGGGGTGGTCCGTTGACCGTCGTGCGTGTCGACGATGCCGATCTCCACCCCGGCGATGGGCACCCCCATGGCGCCGGGGACCACAGCCACCCCCGGGGGGTTGTGGACCATGATCGCTCCGGTCTCGGTCTGCCACCACGTGTCGTGCACCTCGACGCCGAGCACCTCGGCGGCCCAGCGCACCACCTCGGCGTTGAGTGGTTCACCGACACAGGCCACGTGACGCAACGAGGACAGGTCATGGGCGGCGACGACATCGGGTCCGGCCCGCATGAGCATCCGCAACGCCGTGGGCGCCGTGTACCAGACGTCAATCTTCTCGGCTTCGATCAGGTCGTACCAGCGCCCCGGGTCGAACCCGCCGTCGTCGACCACCACGGTGGCACCCACACTGAGTGGTGCGACGATTCCGTATGAGGTCCCCGTCACCCAGCCTGGGTCGGCCGTACACCAGTAGGTGTCGGTGGCGCGCAGATCGAGTGAGCACACCCCGGTGGCGTGATGGGCCACGACCGCCTCGTGGACGTGCACCGCCCCTTTGGGGGTGCCGGTGGTGCCGGACGTGAAGTGGATGAACGACGGGTGCTCGGCTGGTGTGGGGGCGATGGTGTAGGTGGAGGCGGCGCCGGCGAGCGCCTCGTTGAGCCGGGTCGTTCCCGCCGGGAGGTCGCGGACCTCACCGACGAGCAACACGTGACGCAGCGTGGGGAGTTGGTGACGGATCGGTTCGATGCGCCGTCGGTACAGCGACTCGGTGGTGACGAGCACCGTGGCGTCGCCGAGCACGAGGCGTTGGCGGACCGGTTCGGGGCCGAAGGCGGCGAACAGCGGCGACACGACGACGAGGGCCTTGAGCGCGCCGAGGACCGACACGTACAACTCGGGGGTCCGACCGAGCAGCGTGAACAGTGTCTCCCCAGGGGTCACCCCGAGGTCGCTGAGCAGGTTGGCGAACCGCGACGACGCAGCAGCCAACTCGGCGTAGGTCATCTCGGTGCGACGACCTGCACGGCTCACCGCCCGCAGCGCAACCCGGTTGGCGCTGAAGGGGTCGGCGGCGTGGCGGTCCACGCACTCGTGGGCGATGTTGAGCCCACCACCACCTGGGAGGCCATCGAGTTCCACCCGTGCCGCCGCCCACCACGCGACCCGCGACGCGAGGTCCCCCGTCGTGTCGTCACGATGCAGGTCGGCCGCCATGGGTCCAGCGAACCAAGACCGGGGCGCGACCCCAAGGGCCAAAGGACCCCTAAGGGTCAAAGCACCCCTAAGGGGACGCTTCAGAGTTCAGCGGCCCGTTGGGTCACGGTGGCGGCGAGGCCCTCGACGCTGGCCTCGTAGGCGGCACCTCGTGGATCGGTGGGTCGCCACACCAGTGAAAGGGTCCGCCCGGCCCGCTCGTCGTCGAGTGGCACGGTGACGAGTCCCGACCCGGGGCGTGCCTCCACCGGCACGGCGTGGGCGGGCAGCAGCGTTGCCGCTCCGCTCGTGGCCACCATCTGGGCCAGCACGGCGAGGCTGGCGTTGTGCACCTCGCGGTGTTCGGCGCTCCCCGCCAGACGACACGCCGCCAACGCGTGGTCCCGCAGGCAGTGTCCGTCCTCTAACAACAACAGGTCCACGTCGGCGAGCGCGTCGGGGCGCACCGACACCGCACCGGCGAGGTCGTGGTCCGCCGCAACGGCGAGGGCGAAGGGTTCAAACGCCAGGTCGGCCACCACGAGCGCCCCGGTGTCCACCGGTGTCGCCAGCACCCCCACGTCGAGAGCACCGGTGTCGACCGCCGCAACGAGTTCGCTGGTGCGCAGCTCGAAAAGTTCGAGGTCCGCCTCAGGCCAAGCGTGGTGGAGGTGGCGGGCGACAGCTGAAAGCAGGTACGGCGCGATGGTTGGGATGGCCCCGACTCGCACCGTGCCTCGCACGGTGTCGAGATGGGACGCGGCGGCGTGGACGAGGTCGGTTACCTCGCGGAGCACCACCCGGGCGCGTCCGAGGATCTCCACCCCGGCGGCCGTGGGTCGCGTCGCCGCGCGTGAGCGCTCGAACAACGCCACCCCGAGCCGTCGTTCGAGTTCACGGATTTGGGCGGACAGGCCGGGCTGGGAGACGTGGAGCGCGTCGGCCGCCCGACCGAAATGGCGGTGCTCGTCAACGGCGACGGCGTACTCGAGTTGGCGAATCGTGGGGAGATCCATAACGAAAAGTTATCTCAATCGCAACTTCTTTACGCTTGTGATTCTCATTGGGGTCCGAGACACTGATGGCAACGCCACGGCGAAGAGCGCCGCCAACCCGCCAGCGTCCCTGCCGGCGGTCGTCACAGGAGGACACGCGATGAGCGAACACAACGGTTGCCCCGTCACCGGGCACGGGTCAGGTCCCACCAACCGCGACTGGTGGCCCGAGCAGTTGAACCTCAGGGTCCTCCACGCCAACCCGCCCGCAGCAGACCCCATGGGTGAGGATTTCGACTACGCCACCGAGTTCGCCACCTTGGACCTCAACGCCGTCAAAGCCGACCTCCGCGAGGTCATGACCACCTCGCAGGACTGGTGGCCCGCCGACTACGGCCATTACGGACCGCTGTTCATCCGCATGGCCTGGCACAGTGCCGGCACCTACCGCATCAGCGACGGTCGCGGCGGCGGTGGAGCCGGCCTGCAGCGATTCGCCCCGCTCAACAGCTGGCCCGACAACGCCAACCTCGACAAAGCCCGTCGCCTGCTGTGGCCGCTCAAGGAGAAGTACGGACGCAAGATCTCTTGGGCCGACCTCATGATCCTCGCCGGCAATGTCGCCATGGAATCCATGGGGCTGGCGATGTTCGGCTTCGGCGGCGGCCGAGCCGACGTGTGGGAAGCCGACGACACGTACTGGGGTTCGGAGACGACGTGGCTCGATGACGAGCGATACAGCGGCGACCGGGACCTCGCCAACCCGCTGGCCGCCGTGCAGATGGGTCTCATCTACGTGAACCCCGAAGGCCCCAACGGCGTGCCCGACCCGATCGCCGCCGCACGCGACATTCGCGAAACCTTCCGCCGCATGGCAATGAACGACGAGGAGACGGTCGCCCTCATCGCCGGAGGTCACACCTTCGGCAAATCCCACGGGGCGGGAGACCCCGCCCTCGTCGGACCCGAACCCGAGGCGGCGCCCATCGAACAGCAGGGGCTCGGGTGGAAGAACGCGTTCGGCACCGGCAACGGAGACGACACCACCACCGGCGGACCCGAAGGGGCGTGGACCACCAACCCAATTGCGTGGGACTCGAACTACTTCGACAACCTGTTCAACTACGAGTGGGAACTCACCGAGAGCCCAGCAGGCGCCAAACAGTGGACGCCACGCAACCCGGAGGCCGCAGGGACCGTCCCCGACGCCCAGGACCCCGACGTGCGTCACGCCCCAATGATGCTCACCACCGACCTCGCCCTTCGGTTCGACCCCGACTACGAGCGCATCTCGCGGCGGTTCCACGCCAACCCCACCGAGTTCGCTGACGCCTACGCACGGGCCTGGTACAAGTTGACCCACCGCGACATGGGCCCCCACGCCCGACTCGTCGGCCCCGAGGTGCCCGAACCCCAGATCTGGCAGGACCCCGTCCCACCCGTCGAGCACGCCCTCGTCGACGCCAACGACATCACGTCGTTGAAGGCAACGCTCCTCGCCAGCGGTCTCAGCGTGTCCGAACTCGTCGCCACAGCTTGGGCGTCAGCCGCCACGTTCCGCGGTACCGACAAGCGGGGTGGCGCCAACGGCGCCCGGGTGCGTCTCGCCCCCCAACGGGACTGGTCGGTTAACGACCCCACGCAACTCGCCAAGGTCCTCGACACCCTCGAGAAGGTCCGCACCTCGTTCAACGCCGGCGCCGGCGGTGACAAGCAGATCTCCATGGCTGACCTCATCGTGCTTGGTGGGTGCGCCGCCATCGAGGCAGCGGCGAAAGCGGCCGGGGTTGACGTTGAGGTGCCCTTCACTCCGGGGCGCACCGACGCCACCGACGAACTCACCGACGCCGAATCGTTCGAGGTCCTCGAACCCACCTTTGACGGGTTCCGCAACTACCTCGCCGACGGTCATCGGCGCTCCCCCGAGGAACTGCTTGTCGAACGCGCCAACCTGCTGACGCTGACCGCTCCCGAGATGACGGTGCTGGTTGGCGGATTGCGGGTTCTCGGCGCCAACACGGCAGGGTCCACCACCGGGGTGTTGACCGACAGGGTTGGGACGTTGAGCACCGACTTCTTCACCAACCTGCTTGACATGTCTACCGAATGGGCTCCCACCGACCCTGAGGCAACCAGCTTTGAGGGCCGGGACCGCACCACCGGCGACCTGCGCTGGACCGCCAGCCGGGTCGATTTGGTGTTCGGATCGCACTCGGAGCTTCGGGCACTGGTGGAGGTGTACGGCGCCAGCGATGCCCAAGGACACTTCGTTCACGACTTCGTGGCGGCGTGGACCAAAGTCACCGAACTCGACCGGTTCGACCTGCGTTAAAGCCCACCAATCGCACCGGGTGTCCCCGACGGCTGACGTCCAGCCGCCGGGGCCGCCCGGTGGCGGGTCGCCCTCCCCCCGGTACCGTTGGCTCATGGCACGAATCCTCATCACCGGGTGTTCCTCCGGCATCGGCCGGGCCACGGCGGTGGCCTGCACCCTCGCCGGCCACCAGGTCATCGCCACCGCCCGCAACCCCGAGACGCTCCGCGACCTCGCCGACGAAGCACCAGTTGAGGCCACCCTCCGACTCGACGTGACCGACGAGGCGTCGGTGCGCGACTCGTTGACGTCGGCGGGAGAGATCGACGTCGTGGTCAACAACGCCGGGTTCGAGGTGGCCGGCCCGGTTGAGCTCGCCTCGCTCGAAGACATTCGGGCCATGTTCGAAACGAACTACTTCGGCGTGATCCGCATGGTGCAGGCCTTCGCCCCGCGGATGCGTCACCGGGGTCACGGCGTCTTCGTGAACGTGTCGTCGGTGGCGGGTCGGGTGGCCGGTCCGCTCAACGGGTTCTACGCCGGCTCGAAACATGCGCTTGAAGCATTGTCCGATTCCATGCACTACGAGTTGTCACGGTTCGGCATCCGCACCATCGTCATCGAGCCCGGGGCGATCGCCACCAACTTCAGGGACAACATCGTCCACACCGGCGACCACACCCCGCCCTACGACGAGTTGCGTCGCCAGTGGGATGCCGCTTCGGACGTCCTGCGCGGCGGGAACGAACCGCCCGGGCCGGAGGTGGTGGCTGCCGTCATCGCCACGGCGATCGACGACGCGCTCATCGGCGGGGACGGGCCGAGACGCATCCCGGTGGGCGACGACGCCGCCATGGTCATCCCCACGTGGCACTCCCATGACGACGCCGCCTTCGAATCGCTGATGCGCACCACGCTGAATCTCGACTGGTGAACGCACCCCGCTGAACCCCGCCGTGGTCGGCGCGGGTGACGGTGGGCAAGACTGGGGCCATGGACGACACCCGACCCCCCGGCGGCGACACGGCCCGCCGCATCGCCGACGTGTTCGCAGGAGGTCGTGCCCTCGCCGGCTCCGGGCTGCTCCGCCCCATCGCTCCCCGCCGCATCCTTGACGCCGGTCGAGCCCTGCGTCACTGGGGAGCCACCTACGCCGGCGGGTTCGCCGCATCCGCCGCACGCCACCCGAATCGCGCCTGTGTCATCGATCCGGCCGGAACGCTGAGCTGGGCAGAGGTTGATCGTCGCTCCGATGCGCTGGCGCGTGCCCTTGTCGCCCGTGGGGTGAACGAGGCGAGTGTGGTGGCGTTGTTGTGCCGCAACAACCGTCACTTCATCGTCGCCACCGCCGCACTGGCCAAGACCGGTTGCACGGTGCTGTTGGCCAACACCGGGTTCGCCGGCCCGCAACTGCGCGACGTGCTCGACCGCGAAAGTGCACGACTCATGGTGTGCGACGCCTCGTTCGTGCCACTGGTCACAAACGACGACGGGTCACTGCACCTTGACGTCATGGTCGCCGACGAGGACGGCCCGGTGCCCGACGGTGCCGTCACGCTCACCGAGGTCATCGACCACGCCCCCCCGGGGAGTCGACCCAACCGGCCGGTGCGCGCCGGACGAATGGTCATCCTCACCTCAGGTACCACCGGCACGCCCAAGGGTGCCCCGAGACCACAGTCGGCGGGGATCGAGACGGCGGCGGCGATGCTCGAACGCATCCCCTATCGCGACGGCGACACCGTGGTGCTAGCCGCCCCGCTGTTCCACGCCTGGGGATTCGCCCACGTGGGACTTGCCACCTTGCTGGGTTGGACCATGGTGTTGCGACCCCGCTTCGATCCAGCCGATGCGCTTGATGACGTCGTGACCCATCACGCCAGTGCCCTCGTGGTGGTGCCCGTCATGGCCCAACGCATGCTCGAGGTGGCCGAACCGCCGTCTCGTGAGGCCCTCGGGTCCCTGCGGGTCACCGCAGCGAGCGGGTCGGCGCTCCCCGGCGGACTCGCCACCGAATGGATGGACCGTTTCGGCGACAACCTCTACAACCTGTACGGCTCAACGGAGGTGGGGTGGGCGTCCATCGCCACCCCAGACGACCTGCGCGCCGACCCGGCCACCGCCGGCCGGCCTCCCCTCGGTGTCGAGGTCCGCATCGTCGACGAAGCGGGCCGACGGGTTCCCACCGGGCACACGGGGCGCATCTTCGTCGGGTCCAGCCTCACCTTCGATGGTTACACCGACGGCCGCAACAAGGAGATCCTCGACGGGTTGATGTCCACCGGCGACACCGGACGTCTCGACGGCGCCGGACGTCTACGGGTCGAGGGTCGCAGTGACGACATGATCGTCTCGGGCGGGGAGAACGTGTTCCCCCGCGAGGTCGAGGAATGCATCGAGGCCATGGACGGGGTCAGCGAAGCGGCCGTGGTGGGCGTCGCCGACGACGGGTTCGGTCAGCGGCTGGTGGCATGGGTGGTCCGCACCCCCGCCACCACCACCAACGACGGGGATTCAGCCGTTGACGCCGACGCCGTCCGGAGCCACGTGTCGGCCACGCTGGCCCGTTTCAAGGTTCCCCGCGACGTCCACTTCTGTGATGTGCTGCCTCGCAACGCCACCGGGAAACTGCTGCGCAACCAACTCGGTGACGACTGAGCGTTTCGGGCGTCGTGGTGACATCGCGGCGAACATGGGCGTAGGGTGGCGCAGTGCCCCCAAGCGGCAGCGAACCTGCACCCGCAACGTCGACGACCTCACCGGCCACGTCACATCCCGCTCGGACCACGACCCTCGCCCTCGCCGCCCTCGGCGTGGTGTTCGGCGACATCGGCACCTCCCCGCTGTACGCCATGCGCGAGACGTTCCACCTCGCCCACATCGAACCCACCCGGGAGAACGTGCTCGGCATCCTGTCGCTGGTGTTCTGGTCACTGATGTTGGTCATCACCGTGAAGTACCTGATGTTCGTGATGCGGGCATCGAACCGCGGCGAAGGCGGCATTCTGGCGCTCTCCGCGCTCATCCCGTTCAAGCGGGGCCGCAACTGGCCGTGGGCGCTGGTACTCCTCGGGGCGTTCGGCACCGCCATGCTCTACGGAGACGGGGCCATCACCCCTGCGATCAGTGTGCTGTCCGCAGTCGAGGGTCTCGGTGTGGCCCAGCCGTCGCTCACCGGGTGGATCATCCCGATCGCCGTCGTCATCCTCGTCGGGTTGTTCTCGTTGCAACGTCGTGGCACGCACACCATCGGCCGACTGTTCGGCCCCATCATGGTGGTGTGGTTCGTCACCCTCGCCGTGCTCGGTCTCAGCCACATCGCCGACGACCCCAGCGTGTTCGGCGCCCTCAACCCGGTGTGGGCGGTGCGCTTCTTTGCCGACAACGCCTTCACCGGTTTCGTGGCCCTCGGGTCGCTGTTCCTGGTCGTCACCGGCGGTGAGGCGTTGTACGCCGACATGGGCCACTTCGGTCGTCGCTCCATCGTCATCGGCTGGTATGCACTGGTGCTTCCCGGGTTGCTGCTGTGCTACTTCGGCCAGGGTGCCCTGCTGCTAAGCGACCCCGGTGCCGCCGAGCAACCCTTCTACGCCATGGCTCCCGACTGGGGGGTGCTTCCCCTCACCCTGCTGGCGACGTGCGCCACCGTCATTGCCTCCCAGGCCCTCATCACCGGCGTGTTCTCGCTCACGATGCAGGCCTCAGCCATGGGGTGGTTGCCCCGGGTCCGCATCCGACACACCTCCGCCGAAGCCCAGGGGCAGATCTACGTGCCGGCATTCAACTGGGGCTTGTTGGTGGCCTGCGTGGGTCTCGTGCTGGCGTTCCGCTCCTCGGCGAACCTCGCAGCGGCGTACGGCCTGGCGGTGACGGCGACGATGCTTGTCACCACCTTGTTGTTCTACCGGGTCGCCACCACCACGTTCCGGTGGCCGAAGGCCCCGATGATGGCCTTGTGTGGTGTGTTCCTTGCCATCGACCTGGCGTTCTTCGGTTCGAACCTCCTCAAGTTCTTCGCCGGCGGCTGGTTCCCGGTACTCGTGGCGGCTGCGATCTTCACCGCCATGACCACCTGGCGTCACGGTCGGGAAATCCTCGCCGAACGGATCCACCGGGGACGGGTGTCGCTCATCCGGTTCCTCAAGGAACACGACGAGGTCCCCCGGGTGCCCGGCACGGCTGTGTACCTGTTTTCGTTGTCGGGGGCGGCACCGGCTGCACTGCTCAACAACGTGACCCACAACAAGGTCATGCACGAACGTCTCGTGTTCCTGTCCGTGCTCACCGAGGACATCCCCGTCGTGGACCCGTCGAGACGCACCGAGATCACATCGCTCGGCCACGGGGCGTGGCAAATGAAGATGCGTTACGGCTTCATGGAGAAGGTCAACGTCCCCGAAGGACTCACCCAGGGCGACGCCGGGACCCTCGAGTTGTTCGCCGACCCCAACACGACGTTCTTCGTTGGATCCGAACGTCTGCTGGTCACCCAGAACGAAGGCATGGCGATGTGGCGTGAACGGCTCTTCGCCATGATGCACCGCAACGCCACACCCGCCGAACGCTGGTTCGAACTCCCCACCAACCGGGTCATGTCGGTGGGAAGCACCGTGGAGCTGTAGCGAACCGACGGCCTAACTCTCGACCACGGGGATCCACAGTCCAATGCTGCCACCGAGCCGGCTGAGGAACGCCGCCATCTCACCACGCTTCACCGCATCAACCGCCCGATAGGGGTTGATGTTGGTGATCCCGTACTCCGACATCCAGCACGCACCCGCCCGGGCCCACGTCGGGATGCTGGGCTCGTCAAGGAATCCGCACGACGACGAGGCCTCTGGCCGTCCGGCGAAACGCCACAGGAATCCCGCCATCTGACCGCGGGTTACCTGATCGTTGGGTTTGTAGGGATTCGCTTCGGTGATACCGACTTCCTTCATCCAGCACGCACCCTGGCGGGCCCACGAAGGGATCGAGGCCTCGTCATTGAATCCGCACGACGACGGGGCTGACGGGCTTCCCGCCATGGTCCACAGGAACTTGGCCATCTGCGCCCGGGTCACGCCACCTTCAGGGCTGTAGGGAATCGAGGTGGTGACCCCAAGTTCGAACATGCACAGCACGTCGCGGTAGAAGTACCGCCCCGGTGGCACGTCGGCAGCGGAGAACGGCGAGGACCCCGCTCCACACACGTCGGCGAGCACCGAATAGCGGCTCAATGTCGCCGCCGACGACCCGGACGGATTGTTGGCCACCGCCGACACGGTCTGGCGCACCGACGTATCTGCGATCGGGATCAGACATGACCGTGCCGGCAGCGTGGCGGTGCATGAACCCCCGTCGGGCGACGCGGTGAACGTCCACGACACGACGCCGTCCGTCGGCTCGGCATTGTCGAAACCCACGTACACCGCCTTTTCGTCACCGACGCCGGTGAAACCGGCGGACGCATTCGGTCGGCCGGGTTGAGTGGGGACGGGATTTGGGGTGACGGGGACGGCGACCGAGGTCGAGATGCCGATGCCGTTGCTGGCCGTGACGACGACCAAGTACAAACGATCGTTTTCGGCACCTGAGATCGTGCAGGTTCGCCCTGCCCCGTCCGTCGAGCACGGCGCCGGAACCCCGGGCTCAGGTCCGCCCAGCAGCGTGGCCTCGTACTGGATGATCGGCTCACCACCCGTCGAGACCGGCGGCGACCAGTCGACCCGGACGCCGCCGTCGAGCGGCGTGACAGTTGGCACCACCGCCGACGGCGCCGTGGCGAACACGAACGACGCCGAAACTGCTGCCGCTCCGACTCCCCAGTTGCTGCGTGCCGCCACCGACACGTAGTAGGTCTCCCCCGCCGTGAGTCCCGTCAACCGACAGCTCGGAATGATGCTGATGGCGGTGAAGGCTTGGGCGCACGCGCCGGTGGCCGCAGACCACGACGCAGCCGAAGCTGACCGCATCTTGACGATGTACCCGGCCACCGGCTGCACGCCGGGGTCGGTTGTCCCGACCCAACTCACGTCCACGAAGCCGTTGTCCCGGATCAATGTCACGTCCGAGTTGGGTCCTGGTCGGGCGGCGGCAGTTCCGGCCAGACGACCGTCGGCGGTGAGAAGGGCAACACGGGTAGAGGTGTCCCCATCGACCCCTTCGAACGCCCCAGCGATGAAGACACCTCCCGCCGCGGCGGGCGCCACCCCCAGCACGAGACCGTCGGGCCCGGACCCGACCGAGAAGCTCGGATCGAGAGTCCCGGTGGGGAATAGCCGGCTCACCCGAATGCTCTCGGTCAAATCGAAGTTCACGAATCCGCCGGCGGCGAGAATGTTCCCGTCACCGTCGAAGGCCACATCTCGGACCACGGAGTTGAACCCACCACCCGTGGAAAATCCCTCTTTCGGTGCGCCCGTTGCGCCGAGTCGGGCAATGCCCTGATTCGTCGCCCCATCGACGGTGGTGAACGATCCGCCGATAACGACGGTGCCGTCATCGTCGACCGCCATGGTGAACACGGAGTCACTCGCTCCCGAACCCGGCGTCCACGACGTGTCAGGGGCGCCACTCGCAAGAAGGCGGTCGACGCGGCCGCGTGCCGAGCCGGCCACCTCGGTGAAATCTCCGCCGATGAGCACCCGACCGGTGTCGTCGAGGACCACTTCGCGGACCAGGCCATTCACGTTGGGATTGAAACTGCCGTCAACGCCGCCTCCGTCGTCGAGCAGCGCAAGATTGTTTCGGGTGTTGCCACGCACCGACGCGAAGGACCCGCCGATGACGACACCCCCCGTTGAGGTGACCTCGGCGTCGTAGACCGGACCATTCGCCCCAGCGGTGGTCTTGAAGTCACCATTGGCAACCCCGTTGGCCTCCAGCTTTGCGACACGAACCCGACCGTCGCCCCCCGCCTGGGTGAATTCGCCAGCGATCAGCAATGACCCGTCGTCAAGGAGATCCACGTCGTACACCGCACCGTTGACCGACGCGTTGAACGAGGTATCCAGTGAACCGTCGGCGTTCAACCGGGCCAGATAGGGACGTGGCGTCCCATCCACCTCGGTGAACGTCCCGGCGATCACCAGTGAGCCGTCGGGGAGAACCACGAAATCCTCAACCGTGTCGTTCGGGCCCGTCCCAGGTTCGAATACCAGCGCCGACGCCGAGTGCGGAGCGCCGACGAGCACCGACACCACCACTGCCGATGCGGCGATGACCGCAACAAGTTTCGTCCGGATCCCCACAGCGACACCCTCCGACGGTCGGCCCTCCCTTTGACCGCTCCGGACGGAACATTAGCCGTGGCGACGTTTGGCGCTAGGTCACCCCAACATGCAGTGAGGGCGGGCCACGGCCCGCCCTCACGCATTCACCTGTCGACTGTCACCCCGAGGGTCTTCTACTACCGGGAGGGACCATGACCCGGCAACCCTGCGGAGCGGTGGCGTGGTTGGATTCCACCGAGGGTCCGACTGCCGCTCAGCGGCCAGCCACCTCCAGGGTCCCACAACTAGCGCTTGCGTCATTCATGTGCTGGACCACCTCCCTTCTCTGGTGGGGCAGATCGTATCGCTCACCAGCAGCGAATTGGAGGCACCCCGACACCTGCCAGTTCAGGGGTCCTAGGCGATGCCCGATTCCGGTTCGGCGCTGCAACGCCGGGCCGGGTACCATCTTCGGACTCGGGCCAACGTCGTCCCGGAAACCGCACAACAGGCCCGCCACCGGCGGGCACGAACGCCAGGAACCCTGATGACGACCGAGTCTCCCGGGCCTTTCGGCCTCTACCACCCCGACTTCGAGCACGACGCCTGCGGCGTCAACTTCATCGTGGACATGAAGGGTCGGCGCAGCCACGACATCGTGCGCATGGGCATCGGGGCCTTGTGCAACATGGAACACCGCGGCGCCCAGGGCGCCGAGGTCAACACCGGTGACGGCGCCGGGCTGCTCATGCAGGTCCCCGACAGTTTCCTGCGCCAGGTCGTGGCGTTCGAACTGCCCGCCGCCGGTGCGTACGCCACCGGCATCGCCTTCCTTCCCCGCTCCCCCGAACACGCCGACGAGGTTGCAGCACTGGTCGGCAAGGTCGCCGCCAGCGAAGGTCTCGAGGTGCTCGGCTGGCGTGAGGTCCCCCACGACCCGTCCATGATCGGCGCCAGCGCCATGGCAACCCTCCCGTCCTTCCGCCAGGTGTTCCTCGCCGGCGACGGACTCGAGGGCATCGCACTTGAGCGACGGGTGTACGTGGCCCGCAAACGCATGGAACACGAGATCGGGCCGCTGCACGCCACGGGTGGCGTGTACTTCCCCAGCCTGTCGGGCCGCACGCTCGTGTACAAGGGCATGCTCACCACCAACCAGCTCGCCCCGTTCTTCACCGACCTCACCGACGAGCGCGTCACCTCGGCGTTGGCGCTGGTGCACAGCCGGTTCTCCACCAACACGTTCCCGTCGTGGCCGCTCGCCCACCCGTTCCGCTTCGTCGCCCACAACGGTGAGATCAACACCGTGGCCGGCAACCGCAACTGGATGCGCGCCCGCGAAGCGCTCATGGCCGCACCCGAACTCTCCGACGACCTCGAACGCATCTTCCCCATCTGCACCCCGGGGGCAAGCGACTCCGCCACCTTTGACGAGGCGCTCGAAATCCTCCACCTCGGTGGGTACGACCTTCCTCACGCCGTCCTCATGATGATCCCCGAGGCGTGGGAGAACCACGCCGACATGGACCCGGATCGGCGGGCGTTCTACCAGTACAACTCGTCGCTGATGGAACCGTGGGACGGCCCGGCATCGATCGCCTTCACCGACGGAACCGTGATGGGGGCGGTGCTCGACCGCAACGGTCTACGCCCGTCGCGCTACTGGGTCACCGACGACGACCTCGTCATCATGGCGTCCGAGGTCGGGGTCCTCGACGTGCCACCCCACAAGGTGGTCCATAAGGGTCGACTACAGCCGGGACGGATGTTCCTCGTCGATACCAGTGTGGGCCGCATCATCGACGACGCCGAGATCAAGGGGGCGCTCGCCAGCGAACACCCCTACCAGCAGTGGCTCGACGAACAGCTGGTGCCCCTGTCCCGCCTCGTCGACGCCGACCCCAACGGACTCGCCGCCGCCGCCACCCGACGCGCCGAGGGCGACATCGACCTGCTCACCGCCCAACAGACGTTCGGGTACACCACAGAAGAACTCAAACTCATCGTGGAGCCAATGGGTCGCACCGGTGCCGAGGAAATCGGCTCGATGGGGACCGACACACCGCTTGCCGTGCTCAGCGACCGCTCGCGCCTGCTGTTCGACTACTTCATCCAGTTGTTCGCCCAGGTCACCAACCCCCCACTCGACGCCATCCGGGAAGAACTCGTCACGGCGCTCGGACGCACGCTCGGACCTGAAGGCAACGTGCTCGACCCCACCGCCGGGTCGTGTCACCAACTGCTCGTCAACCGGCCGGTACTGACCGACGACGAGCTCGCCGCCATCGTGGGCATCGACAACGCCGTGCCGGGCTGGTCGACCCGGGTGTTGCCGTGCCTGTACCCCGTGGCTGAGGGTGGGCCCGGGTTGGCGCGAGCCATCGAAGACCTTCGCCGGGCGGCGTCGGCAGCGATCGCTGAGGGCGTCACCTTCATCGTGCTCTCCGATCGTCACTCCTCCGCCGAGCTCGCCCCGATCCCGTCGTTGCTCGCCACCGCCGCCGTGCACCACCACCTCATCGCCGAAAAGACCCGCACCCGGGTGGGTCTCGTGGTCGAGACCGGTGACGCCCGCGAGGTGCACCATTTCTGTCTGCTCGTCGGGTACGGCGCCGGGGCGGTCAACCCGTACCTGGCGCTCGAGACCACCGAGGACCTCGCCCTGCGTCGGGCCGGCCACGAGGGGACCGAGCACGTGGCCGGCAAGGCGGCCGCCAACTACGTCAAAGCCGCCAGCAAAGGCATCCTCAAGGTGATGTCGAAGATGGGCATCTCCACCGTGGCGTCCTACACCGGCGCCCAGATCTTCGAAGCGGTCGGGCTTGGTGACGATCTCGTCGACGAGTACTTCCGTGGAACCGTCAGCCGACTCGGTGGGATCGGGGTCGACGAGGTCGCCACCGAGGTGGCGATCCGTCACCGTCGGGCCCATCTGCCCAACGAGGCCGAGATCGCCCACCGTCCCCTCGAGGTCGGTGGCGAGTACCAGTGGCGCCGGGAAGGCGAGTACCACCTGTTCAACCCGACCACGGTGTTCAAGTTGCAGCACGCCACCCGCGATAAGCGCTTCGACGTGTTCCGGGAGTACACCGAAGCGGTCAACAACCAGTCCGAGCAGCTCGCCACCCTGCGCGGCCTGTTGCGGCTGCGCACCGGGGAGCGTTCGCCGATCCCCGTCGACGAGGTGGAGTCGGTGGCCGACATCTGCAAGCGGTTCTCGACGGGCGCCATGTCGTATGGGTCCATCTCGGCCGAAGCCCACGAGACGCTCGCCATTGCCATGAACCGCATCGGCGGGAAGTCCAACACCGGTGAGGGCGGAGAGGACCCCGAACGGTTCGAGGTGATGTCCAACGGGGACTCCAAGCGCAGCGCCATCAAGCAGGTGGCGTCGGGACGTTTCGGGGTGACCAGCCACTACCTGACCAACGCCGACGATCTGCAGATCAAGATGGCCCAGGGCGCCAAGCCCGGCGAGGGCGGTCAGTTGCCCGGCCACAAGGTGTACCCGTGGATCGCCCAGACCCGGCACTCCACCCCCGGTGTGGGCCTCATCTCCCCGCCTCCGCACCACGACATCTACTCCATTGAGGATCTCGCCCAGCTCATCCACGACCTGAAGTGCTCGAACCCGTCGGCCCGGGTGCACGTCAAACTCGTGGCTGAGGTCGGGGTCGGGACCGTGGCTGCCGGGGTGTCCAAGGCACACGCCGACGTCGTACTCATCAGCGGCAACGACGGCGGCACTGGCGCCAGCCCCCTCACCTCGCTCAAACACGCCGGCGGACCGTGGGAACTCGGCCTCGCCGAAACCCAGCAGACACTTCTGGCCAACGGGCTGCGGGACCGCATCGTGGTTCAGGTGGACGGCCAGATGAAGACCGGGCGTGACGTCGTGATCGCCGCGCTGTTGGGCGCCGAAGAGTTCGGTTTCGCCACGGCGCCCCTCGTCGTGTCGGGTTGCGTGATGATGCGCGTCTGCCATCTCGACACGTGTCCGGTGGGGGTCGCCACCCAGAACCCGGTGCTGCGGGAACGTTTCAGCGGCAAACCCGAGTTCGTCGAGACGTTCTTTGAGTACATCGCCACCGAGGTGCGCGAACTGCTCGCCGAACTGGGACTGCGAAGCATCGCCGAAGCGGTCGGTCAGGTGGAACTACTCGACAGCGAACGAGCCGTCGACCACTGGAAGGCCGCCGGTCTTGACCTGTCGCCGATCCTGGCGCTCCCGCCACTGCCCGACGGCGCCGCACGCCTGTGCACCACCACCCAGGATCACGGCCTCGAGCACAAACTCGACGTGGAACTCATCGCCGAAGCTGCGCCCGCGCTCGACGAGGGGCAACCGGTGGTGTTGGACCACACGGTGCGCAACATCAATCGCACGGTGGGAACGATGCTGGGTCACGAGGTGTCCAAGCGCTACGGCGGGGAAGGACTTCCCGACGACACGATCTCGATCAACCTGACCGGATCTGCCGGGCAGAGCCTGGGGGCGTTCATGCCCCGGGGGATGACGATCAGGCTCACCGGTGACGCCAACGACTACCTCGGCAAGGGCCTCTCGGGCGGGCGCATCATTGTGGCACCCCACCCCGACGCCCCCTTCGTCGCCGAGGAGAACATCATCGCCGGCAACGTCATCCTCTACGGAGCCACCAGCGGCGAGGTGTACCTGCGCGGCATGGTCGGCGAACGATTCGGTGTCCGCAACTCAGGCGCCGTTGCCGTCGTGGAAGGCGTCGGGGACCACGGGTGCGAGTACATGACCGGCGGCCGAGTCGTGGTGCTGGGCACCACCGGACGCAACTTCGGGGCCGGCATGTCAGGTGGCGTCGCCTTCGTCTACGACATCGACGGTCGGTTCGCCGAGCGGGTCAACCCTGAGATGGTGAACCTCGAGGCGCTCGCAGATGAGGACCGCCAGTGGCTCAGCGACCGGGTGCGTCGCCACGTGGACGAGACCGGCAGCGCCGTAGGTGAACGCATCCTCGCCGGTGGCGACGCCGAACTGAATCGCTTCGTCAAGGTGATGCCACGCGACTACGCCAGAGTTCTCGCTGCGGAGGCCAAGGCGTTGGCTGACGGCACCGACCCGGTGGAGGCTGTCATGGCCGCCGCCCGGGTGTGAGCAGACTGACCGGATAAGGACACGATCATGGGTGACGCACAAGGGTTTCTCAAGCACGACCGCAAGACACCGCAGTACCGGCCGGTGCCGGTGCGGCTCAAGGACTGGAAAGAGGTGACGGCACCGTTCCCCGTCGAGGACGTGCGCACCCAGGCCAGCCGGTGCATGGACTGCGGTATCCCGTTCTGTAATCAGGGTTGCCCTCTTGGCAACCTCATCCCGGACTGGAACGACCTCGTGTACCGAGACGAGTGGCAGGCGGCCATCGAACGCCTCCATGCCACCAACAACTTCCCCGAGTTCACTGGTCGACTCTGCCCCGCCCCGTGTGAGGCGGCCTGCGTTCTTGGCATCAACCAGCCGCCGGTCACCATCAAGTTGTCTGAGGTGTCCATCATCGATCGCGCCTTCGCCGAGGGTTGGGTCACCCCGGTGCTGCCGACCCGCACCACCGACCGGCGGGTCGCGGTGGTGGGTTCAGGGCCCGCCGGCCTCGCCGTGGCCCAGCAGTTGACCCGCGCCGGACACACCGTGGTGGTGTTCGAACGCGACGACCGTCCTGGTGGGTTGCTGCGCTACGGCATCCCCGAATTCAAGATGGAAAAGGCGGTCCTCGACCGCCGTCTCGACCAGATGCGCGCCGAGGGCACCGAGTTCCGTTGCGGCGTCGAGGTCGGGGTGCACGTCACCGCTGACGAGCTGCGTTCCGAGTTCGACGCCGTCGTGCTCGCCGGCGGTGCCACCGTGCGGCGCGACCTGCCAATTGCGGGCCGGG
>Ga0208482_1000051_pt1 | contig 38731 bp, 29 predicted proteins | sample LakMenEpi26Sep10_FD_150737 | JGI IMG/M metagenome (GOLD analysis project Ga0208482, IMG submission 150737) | Freshwater microbial communities from Lake Mendota, WI - 26SEP2010 deep hole epilimnion (SPAdes) | ecosystem: Environmental > Aquatic > Freshwater > Lake > Epilimnion/Euphotic zone ... | reverse complement strand
GGGTACGCTCGTCTACCGGGGTATCGTTTACGATCATGTTCAATTCAGTAACCGGGGGCAGGGCAGTGCCCATATCTCAGGTAAAAATAAATGGGGCCTCAAGTTTAATACAGGCCATGATGTGCCTTTTGTTGATCATGATGGCAAACCTTTTCCCGCAGAATGTGGCAGCATTAATCTTAACCCAGGTGGTTCAACTCCTTACCTGCCTATACTTCGGGGTGTCACGGGTTTAGATGAAGTTCTATCTATGCGTGCATATCTTCTTGCGGGTGTACCTAGTCCGGTATCAACTTGGATTCAATGGCGTGTGGTGACAGGGCCTGAAGAGGTTTCCTCGAAGAATCAATTTGAGGGAGATCTCTGGGGTGTTTATGTAGCAATGGGCGACATGAAACCAAAGATGCTGGCAGAACATAAACTCCCTGATGGCCTAACCGTTAGTATTCAAAGTGGCATCAAGCATACACCAAAAGAGATGGTAGATGCGGGCAAAGTGTGGGAGAAATTCATCAATGAACTTCGATCCAACCCCAAGGAGGATTGGTGTAGGAAGAACTTGGATTTAAAAGCTTATTATAGTTTCCATGCAATGAACCGTTTGCTTGCGAATGTTGATTTACGGCCGGATGGTAATCATGGTTATTATCGCCATCTGGATGGGCATTGGTCGCCTATCCCTTGGGATAACGATATGATATTTGTGCCACGCCATCATCAGCCGGGGCATATCGATGCAATGGTTTGCCTTAACCATCCTAATATCGCACTTGAGTACCGTAATCGTGCGCGTGAGATTCTTGATCTTTTTGCAAGTGATGCATCTGAAAAAGGAGGGCAGGTCGGTCAAATGGCTTATGATTTAAGCTCTGCTCTTACACCCAAGGGATATGCGGTTGATTGGCCACGCCTCGATGAAGCGGTGTGGAATCAGCATCCAAGATCAAATCAAAAAGATTCTTACTTTGTGAACCCAGCTAATGCAGATCATTTTGGTGGCCCTTGGAAGCGAACCCTTGTTACCAATGACTTCGCAGGATTTCGAAAGTATATCATCGATTTTTGCACTGACTCACGACCTAATAAAAAATATGCTCCTAACGATGGCGACCAACGCGGTTATGGCTGGGGATATCTTGCGCATGAAGCCAAGGATGATAAAATCCCAGCAAAGCCCACGGTTACTAAAGATCCAACTACGCCTCAGCGCTTTACTGCATCGAAGTTCTTATCTCCTGCGAATCACCAGCAAGCTGCAGTGGAATGGCGAGTAGGCAGGATTGGCCAAAAGGGTTGGTACGAACTTGCTGACCATTGGCGCATGGATGTTGAAGCTTCTACGGATGTTAATATTCCCAAAGAGGTCTTAAATAATAATGGGGAATACCGAGTACGAGCCCGCTGGCGTGATAACACCGGCCGCTGCAGTTATTGGAGCGATCCCGTTCTCATCGTTGTGCCTTGATTGTAATTTCAAATAAGGATATGCATGCGTAAATACATTATCACCGGCGTGCAGGGTTGTGGCAAAGGCACCCAGGCGATCATGCTTGCCAAGGATTTCAATCTTGTTCATATAAGTGTGGGCGATATTTTTCGCTGGCATATTCAATCCCATACCAAGCTTGCTGCCCGTATCCAACGCTTTACTATTGAAGGTAAACTTGTGCCTGATGAATTGGTAGAGGAAGTCGTAAAGCAAAGGCTTGATCAACACGATTGGAATTATGGTTTTATTCTTGATGGGTTTCCTAGAAATGAAATCCAAGCATCCTTCTTCCTTGAAAGCTATGATATCGATGCTGTTATTTTGATTGATGTTCCTGATCAGGTAGTGCTTGATCGTATTATGAATCGCAGACTTTGTTCCAAATGTGGGCTTGATTATAATCTCATCTTCCATCGTCCGAAGGTGGATGGGATTTGCGATGTATGTAAAGGTAATCTGGTCGCTCGTGCTGATGATAACCCAGAAGCCGTGCGTTCCAGACTTAAGGATTACCATCAAAAAACTGCTCCAGTGCTTGAACTATTTAAGCAAAAAGAACTGATTATAAAAGTAGATGGAACCAAAGATTCCAACACGGTGCAAAATGAGATTCGAGAGAAACTTTCACTGATAAAAATAGTGTGAATATTTTTATAAAAATTCTTGACTATAACACTTTCACTATCTATTAATAAATATTATCTAGAGCGATTTGGGCGATCTCTCTTGGATACACAAGGTATCGGGGTAACTTGATACCTTGCTTTATTAATACACATTTTGTAGCACTTATTTATTCTATTTGTATTACGATTTTTTAGAAATCAACTTGTGCTTGAAGGCCCCAAGCATTGGCTTGAGTTTTCACTGAGGGGGTGGTTTGGTCGCCATAGGTTTGTGGTGAATTCAAATAAATCGGAATGTAGTTGAAGGATAATTTGGTGTAGGGATTCATGTACCAGTTAAAGCCGAAAGTTGGATCCATCAGTGTGCCGCCTTTGACGCTACCTGAATCAAGTGTGATGTAATTAAGCCTTGCACAAAGCTCCCAAGCGCCACCAAAGGGATGGCCCTTCCTTGAATTGTTATTTGGAATTACGCGGTCGAAAAGCGCAAGGTTTCGATCATAAACTCTGTGTTCGCCTGTGATAAACCAAGTCATGAAAAAATAACCGCCAGAGAATATCGGAGTACTTCCATTGTTCAATCTTACTGGAACGATGTCACCTTCAGCTTGAAAAGAGAATGGCCCCCGGACTAATGCAGTTTCAATATGAAAATCTTGATAGTATGCAGTGCCTTTATTTATACCGCTTCTTGAAAGTTGTGATCCGGTGTTCACCATGGATTGGTTCTGTTTAAAACTTGAAGTGCCAAATTGACCCTGAATAAGACCGAGTTCTGGAGAATTACCTCCAAATCTTCCAAACTGTATACCTCCGTTAGAAGGCCCTAAAATAGAATAGATCGCACCAAAATGCAATAAATCCTTACCTTCATTTTCGTAATACAAGCAATGGGTGCCACGCGCTGCAAACCCGTATCCGCCAACATCGGTAAGATCATTTCCATAAAAATCATTGAAACCCCGGAAGCCACTTACAAACCAAGTTGTTTTTTTATCTTCGGACCAATCAAAGAAACCTACGCCTGTTCTGCGAAAGGGATGGAACACAAACAAACTCGAACGATCAAGAAAAGGGTTGAATCGAAAGCTGGTTAGTTCTTCCAAGCTGAAAGGTTGCTTGAAGTGACCAATACGCACATGGCCTAAATATGGAACTTCGAGTATATCCATGTAGACATCGGTTACAGTCGGTCTGCCAAATCCACCTAGATCGAATTGAAACCGATAATCAACATTCTCAGCAACAGAACCAAATGCAGTTAATCTTGCCCTGCGGATGCCTGTACCATCAGGTTGATCACCCGAGGGGTTATCAGTATGTATTTGGGTATTGCGATTACTTTGGGTCTGTGAATAGAAAACGGAGTTTACCTGAAAAACGCCACCCATTTGTACATAGGGGTACTTGCCTTTTGAACCCATAATGGGTGGAAAAACCATGGGCTCTGCGTACTGGCTTGGCCTTGGTCCTTCAGGTGGTGTTTGAATCGGTCCTTCTTGAAATCGTTCTAACAGTGAAACTTGCTTAACCAGCGTTTCTTTGGGCTCTGCGTATTGGCTTGGCCTTGGTCCCACAGGTGGTGTTTGAATCGGTACTGCTTGAAATCGTTCTAAAAGTGAAACGGGTGGAACCAGTGTTCCTGTAGTTAAAGTTGGTTCTTCAACCGTTGGCGCAACTTCTTCTGCGTTGCATGTTCCCAAAATAATAGTTTCAATTAATCCTGTGATTAAAAGGATGTGAAGAATTCGTACCAAGTTTAATTGAAGGAATGCCATATTTTAAAAAACAACATTTAATGCCATGATAATCATTGCAGATGTAATAATCGGCATATTCGCCCCATTTATTCATCCGGATTTAATTATTTATATGGTTAGAGAGTTTGGGAAAGATGGTGTTAAAATAGATAATTAGGGGGTCGATTTGTTTCATAAGATGGGAAGGTCTTAGTGGAAATATGCAGACTTGGTGATTTGAGTAGATAGATAATTTATTGAAGTAATGTTTAATGAAATAACTGTTAAGGTGCACGATGATCAAAAATCTTTGTCTTTTATTGTTGGTTATGGTTCTTGTGCAGGGTTGTTCCAAGCCAGGCGGTCAAGGTGTGGGTAGGCCCCGTCCGGCCATGGATGAAGATGAACCATCGCCCGCCAAAGAAAAAGTCATCCCAATTAAATAATGGTTTTATATAAATCAATTCTAGAAGATGGGTTAATAATAATTATTGGTTTAAGAGCGATTCAATTTCATGCAGCATTTGCAATTCTTCCCGCGCTGTTAATACTAAGACTCTGGTTTTTGAGTTAGGTTTCGAAATATCGCAGTCTGGTTGGCACGCCTTGTTTAATGCAGTATCGATTTCTAGTCCTAGAAAACCTAATGGTGCAATAACCTTCTCTCGAATGAGCGCAGCGTTTTCGCCTACCCCTGCGGTAAAAATAACTGCATCTACCCCGCCCATTGTGGTGCTTAGAGCCCCTATCGCTTGTTGCACCCGTTGGCAGTATATTTCGATTGCGAGATTAGCCCGCTCATCGCCTGCTTGTGCTAGTGTAATTACCTGTCGCATGTCTGCGCTTTTGCCTGAAACCCCGAGTAGACCCGAGTCTTTCAATAAAGCTTTCTCAATTTCTTCTATTGAAAGTTTCTGCGTGCGTGCCAGATGAAAGATGATTCCTGCGTCGATGGTTCCGCTTCGTGTTCCCATCATCAGGCCTTCGAGGGGAGTTAGGCCCATCGTAGTGTAAACTGATTTCCCATCGCTAACTGCGCAGGCGGATGCGCCATGGCCCAAGTGGCAGATCACCAGCTTGTTTTTTTCTGGCCCTAGTAACTGTGTTGCCTTAGTGCTGCACCAAGCGTAGTTCAATCCATGAAAGCCGAATCTTCGCAATTTAAAATCAGCAGTCCATGCGTAAGGAATGGGATAGGTATAAGATTTTTTAGGCATGGTGGAATGAAACGCAGTATCGAAACACGCGACTTGTTTTATGTTAGGTAATAGGTTGGTAGCTTCATGGATAAGCTTAATTGCGGGTGGATTGTGCAGCGGAGCAAAAGTACTGGCGTGGGTGATTTCTTCAAGAGTGCTGGTGTTAAGGAGGGTTGCCTTAGAGAGGTTGCCCCCATGAACGACCCGATGCCCAATCACCCTAAGTAGATTCATCTGGGTAGCAAAACGAGATTGTAAATCATTAAGAAGGTGATGGAAGCAAGAAGCTGGGTCTGAGACTGATAGCGTTGATTCGACATTAACACTTTGGGAATGAAGTTTATACTTACAATGCCCGCCCGCCCAATCTGCTAATCCATGGGCAATGATTATTTTGCTCTTTAGATTAGCTAGATGAAACTTCAGGCTGCTAGAGCCAGAGTTAAGAATCAGGGCGATCACGAGGGTGTCTCGCGATCTTTGGGTTTCCAGCCTGGCCATTTCCAATCTCTGATTGCAGGCATATCATCACCGTTTTTGCGTATGTAATTTGCATGATCAATCAGTTTGTTTTGCAAATCCTGCTTGATGTAGGCAGCTTGGTTGGAAAGGCATTCAACCCTATCTACTACTGCTTCCACTAAGTGAAAGCGATCAAGCTTGTTGAGAACAGTCATATCGAAAGGCGTAGTGGTTGTGCCTTCTTCCCGGTAGCCATGAACATGGAAGTTTTCGTGGTTGTTCCGTTTGTAAGTGAGTCTGTGAATAAGCCATGGGTAGCCATGATAGGCAAAGATCACGGGCTTTGATGTGGTGAAGAGAAAATCGAAATCGCGATCAGCCATACCGTGTGGATGTTCGGAAGGCGATTGCAGTTTCATCAGATCAACAACATTAACCACACGGATTTTAAGCATTGGCGTAACGGTGCGCAGCAGGTCAACCGCTGCGAGGGTTTCAAGTGTAGGGACATCGCCACAACATGCCATGACCACATCAGGTTCGGAGCCACGGTCATTACTGGCCCAATCCCAGATACCAATGCCCATGCTGCAATGCTTGATCGCAGAATCCATATCGAGCCATTGGGGTGCGGGTTGCTTTCCTGCAACAACAACATTGATGTAATCTTTGCTGCGTAAACAATGGTCGGTCACGCTAAGAAGAGTGTTGGCATCGGGTGGCAGATAAACCCGGATGATCTCTGCTTTTTTGTTAACCACATGATCGATGAAGCCCGGGTCTTGATGGCTGAAGCCGTTATGATCCTGCCTCCAAACATGGGAACTAAGCAGATAATTAAGCGATGCGACGGGCATACGCCATGGGATGGCGCGTGAGACTTTAAGCCACTTTGCATACTGATTAAACATGGAATCAATGATGTGAATGAAGGCTTCGTAGCAGGAGAAGAAGCCATGCCTGCCTGTCAGAAGATAGCCTTCGAGCCAACCTTGGCATAAATGTTCAGACAGGATTTCCATGACTCTGCCTTCGGGATGAAGCGAATCATCGGTCGGTAGGATCGGTTCCATCCAGGCACGATTTGTGACTTCGAAAATATCGTTCCAGCGATTTGAGTTGGTTTCATCGGGGCTGAAAATCCGGAAGTTATGGGCCTGAGCGTTAAGGCTCATGACATCGCGCAGGAAAGACCCTTGTACTCGGGTGGATTCAGCGAGTAAGAATCCAGGCTTCTGTACTTCGACTGCGTATTCCCTAAAGTCGGGAAGAATAAGTTCACGAAGAAGCGCTCCGCCATTGGCATGGGGGTTGGCGCTCATGCGCAAATTTCCCACGGGTGCGAGATCAGAGATGAGGGCAATCGGGTGCCCGTTTTCATCGAAGAGATCATTGGGCTTGTAACTTCTAAGCCAAGCTTCAAGAGCAGCAAGCTGGCTGGGGTTTTCGCGCGTTTTTGCAAGTGGTACCTGATGAGATCTAAAGGTGCCTTCGAGTTGTTTCCCATCGAAAGAAGCCGGGCCGGTCCAGCCCTTTGGCGTTTTAAGGATGATCATGGGCCAGAGGGGGCGGGTTAGATCGCCATGGTTTCTGGCCTTATCATGAATATTGTGTATCTCAGAATGACACATATCAAGGGTAGCTGCGAAGGCTTGGTGGATTTCCTCAGGGTTATCCCCTTCGACAAAGAAAGGCAGGTAGCCATAGCCTTGGAAAAGGTGGTTGAGTTCTTCTCTGCCTATGCGTGAGAGGAGGGTTGGCCCTGCGATTTTGTAGCCATTGAGATGGAGGATGGGAAGTACAACGCCATCGCGCACGGGGTTTAGGAATTTGTTGGAATGCCAAGAAGCTGCAAGGGGGCCGGTTTCTGCTTCGCCATCGCCAACCACGCATGCAACGATAAGATCGGGGTTATCAAAAGCTGCGCCATAGGCATGGGCAAGTGCATAGCCTAGTTCGCCACCTTCGTGGATGGAGCCCGGAGTTTCAGGCGCAACATGGCTTGGTATACCACCTGGGAAAGAGAATTGTTTGAAGAGACACATCATGCCTTCTTCGTCTCTGCTGATGGCGGGGTAGACTTCGGAATAGGTGCCATCAAGCCAAGCGTTCGCAACGAGGGCAGGGCCGCCATGGCCTGGCCCGGTGACATAAAGCACATTAAGGCTGTGCTTGCGAATTAGGCGGTTGAGATGAGCGTAAATTAGATTAAGGCCGGGGCAGGTGCCCCAATGGCCAACTAATCTGGATTTAACTTGCTCGGGTTTTAGTGGTGCATGCAAGAGAGGGTTGGCCAGTAGGTAAACTTGGCCAACGCTGAGATAGTTAGCTGCTCGCCACCATGCATGCAACTGGTTTAGCTCATCAGAAGAAAGAGGTTTCTCATCAACACTGCTAAAAAAAGGAATGCTCATGTTCGCACATCTTTCGGGCAAAAGGAGATTATTTCTTCAACTGGTTCGATAATAGGTATGCCATTAGGTCTGCGAATTCAGCGTTGGTAATCTGATCCACAAAGCCAGCGGGCATAGGCGATACGGGAGAGATTTTTCTCTCTTCAACTTGATCACTCGCGATGCGCACTTCTTTGCCTTGCTGATCTGCAAGAACTAGGAGGACGCCTTCTTCCCTGAGGAGCAAGCCGTTGACAAGTTGGCCGTTCTTTAAGGCGAGAGTGGTTTGGCGGAAAGCCTGATCGACATTGCGATTGGGGTCGAGCATATCTTCAAGTAGCCTATCGAGGCCGCGAGATCCGATGCCGTCAAGTTGTGGACCAATCTTAGCGCCCTTGTTGGTAATTTGATGACAGGCGGCACAGTGTTTGCCAAAAAGAGCCTCACCTTTGATCTCATCATGTTTGCCCATAAGAAATGCAGTTTTCTTATCAGCAATCTTTTTCTGTAACAGTTGATCAGCGGGTGGCAAGCCTTTTGTCAAGGTGGCAAGCTTTTTATCAAAGTCAGGGAGATTGCGTTGCTTTAATTTGTTCTCGATTGGTTTTTCGAGCAGTAAGCGGGCAGAAGCTTTCCCTTCGCCAATCGCCTTGAGAAAATCGTTGGCCCCTTCAGAGGTAGAAACAATCGCCAAGGCCAGCGAAGATTGCAGCCTGGCGGAAGCCCCAGCAAACATGGCTAACAGACTAGCGCGTACTTCGGGGCTAAGGGTTTTCCCAAGGCCAATGATTGCAGCGTCTCTTACTTCGGGACTGTTGTTGGAGTTTTTAGCAGTTTCTAGGAGCCCACTGGTTGCTTTGGCATTGGGCATGTTTCCTATGGAAGTAATGCAAGCCAACCGGTTGGCAGTTGGCATGGCTGAATTTTTTGCAATGTTGATGATGGTGTCCAGATGATCAATCAACTGAAGTGAAGAAGCTAGCTCGGTTCCGATTCGAACATCGTTCTCTTGTTTGGAAGCCAGAAGATAACCACAAAGATCTGTAGCTTGCGCCAAGAGAATAGTGTCAACTTTCGAGCCTTTTTCTTGGGCAGCAAGGGAAGCAGCACGAATCAGTTCAGCTTGACGTGCTTTGGGACGCTGAGCATTTTTCATGTACGAGACAATGTTGGTTTTATCTGCATCGGTGCCATCGCGGGTGATCATTCGAACGACAGCTATTTCGCGATCTCCCTCAGGCTGGATTAAAGCGAGTTTGTTTGCAAGGAAAGCTGCAGAGCTTGCGCCTGGAAGACCCAAGGCTACATCAGCAAGTGCCTTTAATGCTAAGGGGTCAGAAGATTGAGAGGGCAAACCTTTCCAAGCTTCAGGATTTCGAACTTGTTCCCGCAATGCCAACCTTGAGGCATAGTAAAGATGCGAATCATTTTGGTTAACTTTGGTGCGGAAGGAAAGTATAGCTTTTAAATTCGCTTCGCTAGGATGTTGGGCCAAGCCTTGAACCGCAGCAATTTGCACCCTTCCATCGGTATCTTCCAGCGCCTTTTGTACAAGTGTTGCAAGGCCTTCGTTCAATTGTGGTTTTGAAGTTGCCATCTTGATGCCATGCACCCGAACAAAAGGTGCTGGGTTTGTAATAATAGTTTCGATCGCCTGATCGGGCAGCGCGTTTAATCGCAGTAAAGCCCACATGGCATGAACCTGTTGGAAGTTATCTGCTGGCTTGTTGATGGTTGCAAGGAGCGACTTCGTTGCTTCGCCATCTTCCCTTGCAACTAGTTCGTTACCCGCCATGATGCGCATGGTCTGGTTTTTGCTTCCGAGATTTTTAATCAGTTCTTCGACCGACATTGCAGTAAAGTCGGGCAATGGTGGTGGGGATTGCTTGCCATCTTTGCCTGTAAAAAAGACGCGCCAGATACGGCCACGATTTCTATCACGCCCTGGGTGAGTAAGGGGCACTTCATAATGCCCAATCACTTTATTGTAAAAATCAAGGATGTAGAGCGCGCCATCCGGCCCCATCTTGATATCCACTGGCCTAAACCACAAATCTTCGCTCGTCATGAAATCAGGAAGCTCAACAGCACTAGGGGTCGCACCTTTTCGATCAACACGATCGTGGTTGATTCTGCTTGTGACTACATTGCCGATGATCATGGTTTCTTGATGTTCTTCAGGGAAGGAATCAGAGTTGAGGGCAGTGATGCCACAAATCCCGGTGCTTCCATGAGAATGCTTGATCATGTCGGGGCCAAAGCCTAGACCATCATGGGGCTTGGAAAAGCTAGGGTAGGTTGCTCCTTGAATAAGTTGATAGATAGGGCTGCTATGGCAATCAGCGGTGTAGAAGTTGCCCCAAGAATCGACGGTCATGCCGAATGGGTTTACCTGCCCACGGGTGTAGGATTGCAGTCCAGTGCCATCAGGGCGATAGCGGTAAGTATTACCCGAATTCATTTTGAGTAATTTGCCTTCGGAGGATTTCACCTCGGAATCATTGGAGAAACCATGGGTCGCATGAATCCAGCCATCCCAATGAAGCTGGAAGCTGTTGGTCATGCCGTGGGTATCGCGAAAGCCAAAGCCGGTGAGGAAAGGTTCTTTAGTGTCGGCTTTATTATCGTTGTTGGTATCCTGCATCTTGTAGACATTAGGGATGCTGTGAACGAGGGCGGTTTGTGGTGCGCCTTTTTTGGAAGGAAGCGGTAGTAAGCCGATAGGGATGTTCAATCCTTCTGCAAAGGTTTCAATCTTTTGGGCTTTGCCATCGGGACCAATGTTGGAAAGAATTTTCACGGAGTCGCGGGGTTTGGTTCCGTCTTTGGCAGCGTAAGGGTATTCGAGTGAATCGGTAATCCAGATCCGGCCTTTGTAATCGAACGATAGATTCATGGGTTTGAAAATATCAGGTTCGCTAGCAACTAATTGAACAACATAGCCTTTGGGTAGCTTGAAGCCTTTCATTTCATCTGCGGGAGAAAGGGCTTCGGTAGGGGCAACCAAAGGTGGAGCTTGTTGAGCCCATGGAATTGAAGTTGTGATTAGAAAGACAAGACAGCTGGAATAAATGATTGGCCTGCGCATGATAACCCTCTATGAACTGATCATTCACCAATACATAGATTGTATCCTTGTTCTTTCTCATTGTCAGCAATTGCTTGATAATTTATGCCGTGAACAAACCCAGTGTTAAAAGTAGATAGTTTAAATCCCTGCATTTAAAGGGAAACTGGATTGTGCGTGTACAGAAAATCAGCGTTTCAAACGCTAAGTGCGTTCATCTCGATATTACTTGACCAGAACCTCATCAAGGTTTGCAGGGCGGTTGCCAAACTTCTTCACAAACTCTTCCTGGCTAGGAATCAGCCTAACCTTGATCTTATTTTCGTGGTTGACCAAAATATCGGTAAGCTTGTGATCGATGAACGGATTTTTGAATCGTTCAATCACTTGCCCTGCAAAGCCCTTAGGGTCATCGCAACGGCCTTCAAGAATCGGTACGATTTCGGTGTATAAAAGTTTTTCAAGCCATGGCCCCAACTCTTTATCATTCACCGAATCACGCACAATCGTATAACCCTTGGCTATCGCTTTGTGCACCATTCCCGAATGCCCACCATTAAGTATGCGCACCTTTCTTAAAAAGAAAGGTAGAACATCGTTGGTCCAGATAACTGCGGGATGATCGATCCAACGCTTAACGCCTGGGACTTCTTGAATTGCAAAAAGAGCATAGGGCTCGCAAACAGCAAGCATCGGATCTTCTGCAAGTAATGGGTGCTGGTCTGGTGTGCCTGTGACTATGCGATCAACGAGGGTGTTGTGCCAAGAGCAGGAATTTTCCATCCAAGCAATGAAGTCTGCCGCAAGCTTCCATTCGTGTGCAATTTTGACAAGAATGCTTCGTAGGAGTTCTGCATTATTTTCGCGCAGTTCGCAAGGAATGATCATCAGGCCGGGTTGCCCTGCCTTGAATCGTTCTCTTAATACTGCGAGTAGCTTTGCGGGAAAAGATTTAGGGGGCGCACAATTTGCAGTATCGGCAGCGTTCAGATCATAGCCCGATTCTGTGGTGTTGGACAGAATGGTTTTCAAATGTGGACTACGGGCGAGTTCAAGGACTTGGCTCCATTGGGTGTTTGCAGCAAGGGCGCGGGAAACACTTTCGCAAGTTTCAACCCGATCAACGACTTTGCCATTTTCCAATCCGCGCAACACCACATGGTATTTGCCACCCAGCTTGGCAAGTTCGTTGGCACGCTCTCCCCCGGTTGATTGCACGATTACGATTTTGCCAATGTTCTGACCTTGCTGGTTGGCATGGTGTACGAAAAGGTCTGCGAAGGCCCTTAGGAATTTGCCCGACCCGAACTGCAATACGGTTTCATTCATTGCGATTTTTCCTTTAAGCTTTTTTCAAAGTAATCGTAAGTTCGTGAGTCTCAATTTTTACTTGTGCAACCTGAGCATCTGTAGGTGCAGTAGCACTGTAATTAAGCACCAAGGTTTCGCTGGCAATGTAATCACGATGCCCTGCGATGGATTTACCAAGTAATTCTGAAGGGGTTTCCAGATGAAGGATGATGCGATCTTCCATCTCGAGCCCTGACTTTTTACGCAGATCCTGCACCTGCCTGATGATATCGCGTGCCATCCCTTCCAAGGCAAGTACTTCGGTGATCCGGGTATCGAGGGCAACCTGAGTATCGCGGTCTGCAACACCCGTCCAGCCTTCCTGAGCCTTTAAGCTGATGAATAAATCCGCAGGTTCGAGGTCGAAGGTTTCGGCCCCATGCGCTAGTTGGAAAGGCGCGCCAGCCTGGGAATGCTTCAAAAGTTCTAGAGGATCAGCTTTAAGGATTGCTTGCTGAACATCTTTCAAGCGTTGGCCAAACCTCGGCCCCAGATTCTTCGCATTGGCTTTAATTTCAGGAACCAGAAGTGGCCCTGCGCTTGCATCGTGCAAGCTTGCTTTCTTTAAATTAAGCTCTTCGCAAAGCTGGTCTGCAAAGCGGAGAATCGCCCTGCGATCCGCATCATTGCCCGGCAATACCCGTAACTCTGCAAGTGGTTGCCTAACCTTGATCTTCACAGTGTTGCGTGAAGCAGAGCCTAAGGTAACCAGATGAAGCAGAGCTTCCATATCTTCGGAAAGAACTTCGTCGATCATTTTCGGGTCGGGGGCTGGGTAATCTTCCAAATGGATGGAGTGATCGCCTGCATCTACCAGGTTGCGATAAATCTTTTCAGCAAGAAATGGCATGATAGGTGCCAGTAGCTTGGTGAAGGTTAACAGTACCTGATGCAGGGTTTGATAAGCCGCAAGTTTATCGGTGCCCTGCTCAGCTTTCCAGAAACGCCTTCGATTTCTACGAACATACCAGTTGCTCACTTTATCATCGATGAAGCGTTCTGCTTCGAGGCATAGTCCAGCGAGATCATGGTTTTCGAAGGATTTGCGTGCAAAGGCAATCAGCTTTTGCAAGTCTGAAAGAATCCAGCGATCGATATCGGGTCGGTCTTTCAAAGGCACCTGAGGTGCATTGGGGTCGAACTTATCCAACCTTGCATAGTTGCAGAAAAACGCATAGGTGTTCCACAACTTCAGAACAAATCGGGCTCTCACTTCATCTGCGGTTACAGGCCCGAAGTTGATATTGGTCGCAGGGTTTGTTCTGCAGAAAATCCAACGGATGAGGTCTGCGCCCATTGGGGGGTGCTTTTCTAACACTCCCTTGGAGTTCTTGATTTCGTACCCATCGTTGGCAGCTCCCTCGAAAGGAATACTGTTGCCTTTGGATTTGTGCATCTCTTCGCCATTCTGATCGCGCACCAGTGCATGCCCCAGCAGCACATTAAAGGGTAGGCGATTGCTCATCATGGTGCTCATCGAAAGGATGGCATAGAACCAGTTGCGGAACTGGCCGGGGAAGCACTCGGTGATCAAGTCTGCGGGGAACCATTTTTCCCACTCGGCCCTGTCGCGGTTATATCCCATGGTGGAATAAGGAACGATTCCTGCATCAAGCCATGGGTTGCCCACATCTTTGATGCGGGTCATGAGGTTACCCGTTTTGGGATTACGAATTTTAACTTTATCGATATAAGGGCGGTGTGGGCTATGCCCTTCAAATTCATCCCAACCTTCGACAGCTCTGTTCTTTAATTCTTCGCGGGAACCGATCACTTCAAATTGAGTCGGGTCGTTGTCATCAACCCAGATCGGAAGTGCAAGGCCCCAGAAGCGCTTTTTCGAAATCATCCAATCGCCCATGTTCTTGAGCCAATCCAGCTCTCGGGCTCTGCCATTGATGGATTCAGGGAGGAAGTTAACCTTCTGCACCAGATCCATGATTTCTTGCCGCCATGACATTCCGATGAACCATTCGTCCACGGGTCTGAAAACGAGTTCAACGCCTGTGCGCCAGCAATGCGGGTAGATGTGTGGGTATTCTTCGACAGCAAGGAGCATTCCTTTTTCGCGGAGGTGCGCAAAGACTTTTTCCGCAGTGGATCGTTCGGTGGCATCAAGGCCGGTGAAGTCGCCAAAGGAGGGATAGAATTTCGCTTCATCATCAAGCGGAGCAATCGCAACCAAGCCATTGGCCTTGCCCATGACATGATCGATATCGCCACACCCGGGTGCGATATGAACAATGCCAGTACCTTCGCCCGCAACGACATTGGGGTTCCCTTCGATATCGCGACCGCCATCGATCACGCGATGGCAGGAAACGCCACAGCGATCTAAAAGCAATGGGTCTGCAGGTAAACCGCCCGGTTCGTTTTGAGCAGGCAGATGATCGAATGGCCCGATGTATTCGAGTCCTACGAGGGTTGCACCAAGTTGGGTGTCCTCTATTTCATATCCACCTTGTTCTTTGAATATCTGTGCGATGGGCTTTAGCTTGGGTACATGCTTGGGCCAAGACCATTCCGCTTTGCCAAACCCTTCTTTGAATTCTTTCTCTTGCCTTTGGAATTCGAGGTTAGCCTTGGCGAACCAGTACGCTGCCCCATCCTTCTTGGCGCGAACCTTCACATATTCTAATTGCGGGTTGACTGCGCAGGCGACATTGCTGGTAAGGGTCCAGGGTGTGGTTGTCCAAACCAGAAGGTATTCGTTATCCCGGCCTTTGATGGGCATACGCACAAAGGGCGCTGCATGAACGGTAAGCTTTCTGCCTTCGACTACTTCCATCTGGCTATAGGCAGTGCCCCCACGACCACTCCAAGGCATGACATCGGAGCCACGGTAAATCAAACCGCGATCAAAGCACTTTTTCAGAAATGTCCAGATCGTGTAATTGTTTTCCTCGGACATGGTGAAGTAGCTGCGTCTTTCATCCGCAGGCTTGGCCCAGTCTTCTTCTTTGTCCCAATCCATCCAATAGCCTAAGCGGATGGATTGATTGGTTTGTACTCGGGCAAACTTGTTGACTCGATCCTTGCACATTTGCACGAATTTATCGATCGAGCCTTCCTTGTCGCCTGGAATGAGATTTTCGATGTCTCGTTTTGATTTCAGTCCGAGTTCTTTTTCAACTTCGACTTCGACCCACAATCCCTGGCAATCGAACCCGTTCTGATAGCGTAGTTTTCTGCCTAGCATAGCGTGGTAACGCTGGAAGGCATCTTTATAGGTGCGCCCCCAAGCATGATGCACGCCCATGGGATTGTTGGCGGTGATGGGGCCATCGAGGAAGGACCAGGGTTTGCCATTATGGTTTTTTTCGCGTAGTTTCTCGAACGCTTGGGTGCGATCCCAAAATAACTGTATCTCCCGCTCTTGTGCGGGGAAATCAACCTGAGTTTCTACCTTCTCGAACGGCATAATAACCTCACCTATCTGAGTTCATGGAATCCTTGTCTATCTTAGGAATATTCTGATATCTTTGCATGAGGGAATCGTTCCAAAGATGGTTCCCCCTTCTGAAATGACCGATTTTCACTATCCTTTCCTTAAGAAACATCCTGCAAACTTTCTTCCCAAGGGAACCACCATGAAACCATTGCGCGTTGCAGTTCTGCTAAGCGGGTCGGGTACCACCATGCAAAACCTGATCGATCTTTCGAAGGCTGGCAAACTTCCCATCGAAATCGTACTTGCTGTTTCCGATAGGCCCAACATCAAAGGCATCGAAAAAGCAGAACTCGCAGGCATCCCTGCTGAAGTTGTTAGGCGCGACCATTGCATCAGCCTTCAGGAATTCAGTCAGCGCATTTTTGGATGGTGCAGGCAGTTCAAAGCCGACCTTGTCATTATGGGTGGCTTTCTTCGCCTTATACAGATCCCCGATGATTTTCAAAACAAAGTCATGAACATCCACCCTTCGTTAATCCCTTCTTTTTGTGGTAAGGGGTTTCATGGTTTGAATGTTCATGAAGCAGTGATTAACTCTGGTAATAAAGTTACTGGTTGTACCATTCACTTCGCAGATAATCAGTATGATACCGGCCCGATCATTCTGCAAAAAGTCGTTCCTGTGCTTGATGATGATACGCCTCTATCACTCATGAACAGGGTTTTTGAAGAAGAATGCAAAGCCTACCCCGAAGCTATTCAACTATTTGCCCAAGGCAAACTTCAAGTGAATGGAAGAAGAGTTCGAATCTTAAATTAACTTATTGGAGATGGGCAGATGAGTTCGAGCAACAGGGCTATCGTTAGAATTCATGCCCGCGAGATTTTAGACAGCAGGGGCAGGCCCACTGTCGAGGCTGAAGTGCATACCACTTCCGGATGTATAGGCAGGGCCAGTGTTCCATCGGGTGCAAGCACAGGCACCCACGAAGCTCTGGAGCTTCGGGATTCAGATCCTTCCCGTTATCAGGGTAAAGGCGTTCTTAAAGCGGTTCGAAACATTTGCGAAAGTATCTCACCTTCGCTTCAAGGGTTTGATTGTGCAGATCAGGAAAAAATCGATCGCAAGATGATCGCAATGGATGGCACAGAAAACAAAGCTAATCTGGGGGCCAATGCTATTCTTGCGGTTTCGCTTGCTAGCGCACGGGCAGCTTCAGAAAATCTGAGAATCCCACTTTGGAAACATCTTGATCAGGATAATGTCGCCCGCATGCCCATGCCCATGGTCAACATGATTAGTGGTGGCTTGCATGCAGGGAAGAACCTCGACTTCCAAGATTTTCTTTTTCAACCATCTAAAGCTACCTCTTATTCCCAAGCGCTTGAGCAAATCGTTGCGATCTATAACAACCTGGGTGCATTGCTCAACAAGCATGGGCATGAAGGTACTCTGGTGGGCGATGAAGGGGGCTACGGCCCAAAGCTTCAAGGAGAAAGCGAGGCACTCGATTTTCTACTTCTTGCAATGGAACGAACTAATATCAAAGGCACCATCGCACTCGATGTTGCTTCGAGCCATTTCTTTCAACTGGGCCAATACCACCTCGAAGGTAGAACTCTGTCCCCAGTTAAAATGGTGGGCTTGCTTGAAGAACTGGTTGCTAACTATCCAATTGCAAGTATTGAGGATGGTTGTGCGGAAGATGATTGGATAGGCTGGCAGGAACTGACCCGAAGGCTTGGAAGTAAGATTCAGCTGGTGGGCGATGATTTCTTCGTCACCAATCCCAAAAGGCTTTTCAAAGGCATCCGCGAAAATGCTGCCAATGCTGTTTTGGTTAAGGTTAATCAAATAGGTTCCCTCACCGAAACTTTTGAAGTCATCCGCATGGCTAGAAAGCATGGATTCAAAGCTGTCGTATCAGCTCGTAGCGGTGAAACCGAGGATGATTTTCTCGCAGATCTTTCGGTTGCGAGTGGATGTGGGCAGATTAAAGTGGGCAGCGTTGCCCGAAGCGAACGGCTTAGCAAATACAACCGCCTGCTTCGCATTGAAGAGGAAATTGGTGTTAATGCTCCTTATGGGCCAATTTAACAGTTCTTATTTTGCAGGCTTTGGGGTGCTCATTCCCCAAAAAAGTGCTTTAATTGCAGCGAATCTGACTTGCAATAACTCTTGAAGTTGTCATACTTTAATAGCACGCCAATTAAATTATGAGATTGTTCCATTATGCCAAGGTTTATAATTTCATTAGTCGGTTTGTTATTGTTGCAGGGTGTATGTTGGGCGCAAATGCCCGAAGAGCACTTCGAAAAAAAAGTACGCCCGCTTCTTGTAGAGCGTTGTCTCAAATGCCATGGCCCGGAAACTTCCCGTAATAATTTAAGGCTAGATTCCTACGAGGGCGTTATCAATGGTGGCAAACGCGGTGCCGCGGTGGTTCCCAATGCACCTTCAGAATCGCTTTTATTAAAAGTGGTACGAAGGCAGGGCGATTTAAAGATGCCCCCCGATGGCCCACTTTCACCTAGAGATATCAGTGACCTTGAATTATGGATTAAACAGGGTGCGGTTTATCCGCAATCAAATAAAATCGTTAGGGGTACCGCAGAGCATTGGTCTTTCCAACCCATTAAACAACCTAGCGTTCCCAAGGTCAAAAATAGTTCATGGGTTCGTAATCCCATTGATGCCTTCATCCTTTCGAAGTTGGAAACTGCAGGCATCGCAACCTCGAAGCAGGCGGATAAGCGCACCCTCATTAGGAGAGTGTCTTTTGATTTGACTGGCTTGCCCCCCACACTTTCTGAAAATGCTATTTACCTTGCGGATGATTCTGCCAATGCCTACGAGAATATGGTCAACCGTTATTTGGCATCGCCCGCCTATGGCGAACGCTGGGGTCGTCATTGGCTTGATGTCGCACGCTATTCAGATTCCAACGGTTTAGATGAAAATGTTGCGCATGGAAACGCTTGGCGCTACCGTGATTATGTTGTCGAATCTTTTAATAAAAATGTTCCCTACAACCAGTTTATCAGCGAGCAGATTGCAGGCGATTTGCTTCCCTTCAAATCAGATTCCGAAAAACATGCTCACTTGATTGCGACAGGATACCTTACCCTAGGCCCCAAGGTGCTTGCGGAAGTTGACAAGCAAAAAATGGAAATGGACATCATCGATGAACAAATCGATACCATGGGAAAAACCTTCCTCGGTCTGACTCTCGGATGCGCAAGGTGCCATGATCATAAGTTTGATCCGATTCTTACAGCCGATTATTATTCCCTTGCGGGGGTATTTAAAAGCACCAAAACAATGGAAAGTTTGGTGACGATTGCGAAGTGGAATGAGAACCCGCTTGCCAACGAAAAAGAAACCGCACTGTTAAAAGAGCATACTGCTAAGGTTGCGGAATCAAAGAAGAAGGCGGATGATTTTATAGAAGAACAGCGCAAGGAGTTGGTTGCAGAGAAAAAGCTTGTTGCAGAGAAAAAAGCTACACCCAAGGAAATCGAAGCGCTGCTTAAAGATGAACCTAAAGCCAACCTTAAGAAGTTTAAAGATGCAACGGCCGCTTTAGAAAAAGCTGCTCCCGAACTTCCCAGTGCAATGGGCGTTACCGAAGGAAAAGTAACCGATGTTGCTATCCATATCCGGGGCAACACCGATAGATTAGGCAAAGTTATGCCGAGGGCCGTGCCGGTTGTTTTGGCTAAGGCCAATGCTCCTACTTTTCCTGAAAAATCGAGCGGTAGGCTCGAACTTGCCAACTGGATTGCTTCCCCTTCGAATCCGCTGACTTCACGAGTGATGGTCAATCGTGTTTGGCGCTGGCATTTCGGTAAGGGTATTGTTCCCACGCCTGATAACTTTGGATTACTTGGCACCAATCCCACCCATCCAGAACTTCTCGATTGGCTTGCAAACCAGTTCATCCAATCTAATTGGTCTATTAAAGATCTTCACAAGATCATTATGTTTTCCAATACCTATAAACAAGCTTCCACCTTGATTCCTGCAAGTGATGAAAAAGATTCTTCATGCAGCCTATACTGGCGCTTTGTTCCTAAGCGCTTAGAGGGTGAAGTACTCCGCGATTCTCTTCTTCAGGTTTCTGACCAGTTAGATAAAACTATGGGCGGCTCGCTTCTTCAGGTTAAAAACAGAGCATTCTTTTTTGATCATACCTCCAAGGATATGACCAAGTATGACTCCAACAGGCGCAGCCTTTATCTTCCCGTGGTGCGCAATAATCTTTTTGTGGTCTTTTCTCTTTTCGATAGCACCGATGCCGCTGTTCCTAATGGTGACCGTGCTAACACCACCATTGCACCTCAAGCTTTATTCTTTCTTAATTCCAAATTGGTGCTTGATACAGCAGAGTTGCTGGCACAAAAAGCTATTCAGAATGCCACCACGCAGGAAGCACAGATTTTGTATCTCTACGAGAATATTCTGGGGAGAACCCCAACCCTTGATGAAGCAAACCGAGCGAAAGAGTTTCTTCTTCAGGCTCTTAAACTTTCTGAAAATAACCCGGTCAAAGCAATGGCTGCCTTGGCACAGATACTCGTTTCTTCCAATGAATTTGTCACCCTTCGCTAAATACGGAAGCTGATATGTACTACCCCAATCGAAGAGAAGCACTCAAACAATCTGCGGTTGGCTTTGGCTCTATTGCCCTAGCTGGTTTGCTTGCAGACCAATCCAAAGCTGCTGTCATCGATCCGCTTGCAGCCAAGCCACCCCATTTCACCCCTAAAGCCAAGCGCATGATTTTTCTCTTCATGAAGGGCGGCCCCTCTCATGTCGATACCTTTGAACAGAAGCCATTGCTTGATCGCGATCATGGCAAACCATTCCCCTACGATAAACCTAAAGTCCAGTTCGCACCCACCGGTAACCTTCTTAAATCACCTTGGAAGTTCAGCCCTCATGGGCAGTGCGGCCATATGGTTAGCGAGCTTTTTCCAAATGTTGCAAGGCATGTGGATGATATCTGTTTTCTACATGGGCTTCATGGTACCAATGCAGCGCATGGCGGTGCATTGCTGAAGTTACATACGGGAAGTGATAATTTCGTGCGCCCTTCTATCGGTTCATGGGTTACCTATGGCCTTGGTTCAGAGAATTCTTCGCTGCCTGGTTTTATTACTATTTGCCCAACCTTGGCGCATGGTGGCGTTACCAATTGGGGCTCTGCCTTTTTGCCCGCAGCCTATCAGGGAACACCGTTGGGTAATGCTTCGGTTTCTTCCAAGAATGCCCGAGTTGCATTCATCAACAATGATAAAGTCTCTTCCCAATTGCAGCAGTTGCAATTAAATGCGTTGCAAAAATCTAATCGCGAATTCATGGATACCACCGGGCCAGATCAGGCCCTTGAAGGAAGAATTGCCTCTTTTGAGTTAGCCTTCCGTATGCAAAATGAAATGCCCAAGGCGGAAGATCTTTCACAGGAATCCGAAGCTACCCGCGCTCTTTATGGCCTTAATGATCCCATCACCGAGAATTTCGGCAGGCAGTGCCTAATGGCTCGCAGGTTCTTAGAGCGGGGCGTTCGTTATGTTCAGGTTTCTCATAGTGATGCGTTTGTGCAATGGGATCAGCATGGCGATTTGAAAAAAGGGCACACTAAAAACGCACTTGAAGTTGATCGGCCCATCGCTGCGCTTCTTTATGATCTAAAGCAACGGGGCTTGCTTGAAGATACTCTTGTTTGGTGGGGCGGGGAATTTGGTAGAACTCCTACTGCCCAAGGCAGTGGCGATGGCAGGGATCATAACCCCGAGGGTTTCACCATGTGGCTTGCGGGCGGCGGAGTTAAGGGTGGTTACTCGCATGGCGCAACTGATGATTACGGGTTCTTTGCAGAAAAGGGCAAGGTTCATATTCATGATATGCATGCCACCATTCTTCATTTGATGGGCCTTGATCATGAAATGCTTACCTTCAAACATGCAGGGCGCGATTTCCGCTTGACCGATGTGCATGGCAGAGTGGTTGACGAAATAATCGCCTAGAGAAAAAGGGGTCAGGTCTCTTTTTTCAGTTCTTAACATTCTATGTGCTGGAAAAAGAGACCTGACCCCTTTTTGTCTTCATTCCTGTTTTGGGCGGCCTTTAGGTCGAAGAGTTGATTCCAGTTTAAGTCGCTTGGCTATGGATCCCGCCCAACTTGCGTCACCTAGGGGCTGACCGCGATGGGCACAACGGCGAACTGCTTCCAGTTCTTTTTCCGTCAACGGTTGATTGACCCGTTCAACCCAATTAGGCAATCGCGAAATGGGCCACGCAGAAAGCAGCTTGGGGTTTTGTTCAGACTTCTGTAACCATCGCCACAACGATCCCCAACGCCAATCTTCTGCGGCCAATACCAATCCGCTGCGATGTGCATTTCGCTCGACATAGCGACATACCATAAGAAAATGGTCATCGTCTTGAATGGGAAAACTTTTGTATCGTTGTTGATAAATATGCCCAAATCCACTTGTGTGGTGGTGAGCATGGTAACGCATAGTATGTGTCCCGCCAACCCACTTCATGAAACGGCTCATTTCGCCATCCACCAGCGGACGAAGGACCAGATGATAGTGATTCGGCATCAACTGATAGCTGAACAACTCTACCCGATACAGTTCTAAACCCTCGGAGAGAATCTTCTCGAAAGCGACATAGTCACCTTCTTTTTGGAAAATAGTAGCTTTCAGGTTTCCGCGATTGAGAGCGTGATACAGTCCGTCCGCTTCATCTGCGCGTGGTGGTCGTGGCATCTGAGCAGAATATCACGATGTACAATCTGTGTAAATATTAAAGAACTATATTTCTATCTTTTTATTATTATTTTAGTTCTTACCTATGCGCTGAGAAAAGAGACCTGACCCCTTTTTAGACTTGGATGTTGCCTACTTGGAAGGAAGAGCCATCTTCGTAGAGAAGAAGTTTTTCTGGCCAACGCAGTGCAGCAAGGCGGGTGACATATTTTCCTTGGAAGTCTGGATTCGTTCGTTCACGCCATCGCCCACCTACCGAATAATCGATGCACATTGAAAAACCAGGCCCGAGGGCTTGTTCCGCCATGTGATCTTCAAAAAGCTGGTTGCCTGTGGGCAGGCCGGGCACCATGGTGCGCCAGTAATGGCCGAATACGCAGAAGGGTTGTGCTTTGTAATCCATCCACCAGCGTTTGCGTTCTTGTTTACGGATTTTGCCATTGGCTTCGAAGGGCCTAGGTGCCCGTTGTTCGGGCCCACTGGTAAGCACTTTCAAGGGATTATGATTCTGCCTGCGTAGCCCGCGATCGATGTTGTCCATTGCGGGATGGCTTTCGATTTCCCGATCGATACGGAGCATGTGTCTTTCAAAAGTTTCAAGTGAAAAGGGGTCGTTGCGAATAAGTTCGACGCAAGAGTTATCCCAGCAGGCATGCACAACCCTTAGGTCTTCTCTTTCTAAAGCTACGGGAAGCTTTTTGAAAAAGTTTACCATCTCTTCGCGTTCGGTAAGATTGACCGCGACTTGGGGATGAATGGTGGAAGTATTATCGAGCGATTCGGTTTTGCCAAAGATCCAAGCATTGCCCTGTTTGGTTAAGCCGCGGAGAATATTCATTTCATGGTTACCCAGAATACACTGGGCAACGCCTGCTTGAATTAGACTTTGAACTTTGCGAACGACTCCGGGGCTATCGGGGCCTCGATCAACCAAATCGCCAACAAATGCCAAGCTTCGGCCTTGGGGATGGCCTGTTGCTGTATAGCCTAAGTGCGCCAGCAATGCGTTCAATGCTTCTGCTTCGCCATGCACATCCCCGATGATATCGATGGGGCCTGTGGGCAGCTTTTGGATCAGGGGTGTATCAGTATCAGGCCTGCTCAACAAAGGCTCCTAAGTTTCAATCAAGAATAGACTTGTAATATAAGAAATGATATCGAATGAATGGGGTATAGGTCAAAGCTTGGTTTGAATAATGGTCAAAAAGTTGTCAAAGAGTGCTTTTCCCTTCATAAAAATAATTTTCACTTTTTTTGGGATGAAAACCCTTTTCAAGCGATATTCTCTTTGAATGAAACTTGAAGAACTGCAACGCTTTCTGGAACAACATGAAAAATGCCTAATTCTTTACGCTAGGCAATGGTGTAACACCCCCGAAGATGTGGTGCAGGAAGCGCTACTGGAGTTGGTTCGAAAGCAATTAGATCCCATGCAAAATACTGCGTGGGTTTACATCGTGGTGCGAAATAAAGCGGTCTCTGTAGCTAGGCGTTCTACTAAACAAAAGCCCATGGCCGGCCAAGATTCTGAACCTTGGTTTGAATCTAATTCGGGCGATGCAATTGATGCCCATGCTGCCCAGCTTCACCTTCAAGAATTGGATGAACCTATACGAGAGGTTATGGTTCTAAAACTTTGGGGCGGGCTTTCATTTGAAGAAATCGCACCCCTAGCACAATGCTCTAAGAGCGAGGCCCATCGCAGGTATCAACAAGGGCTTGAACTTTTACGAAAAAAAATGGGGTTACTATGAACAACGATTTTGAAAATAAACTTTCGGCACTGACCCCTACAAGCCAAAGCATCAATCGTGATGCCTTGTTCTTTGAACTAGGGAAACAGCAAAAGAAACCCAACCGTCAAGTAAGTGCATTTCTTGCAGGTGCAATTGCAGCTTCTTTTCCTTGGTTCCTTTTAACCCAAGTGCAGTCACAAAAAATCGAGACTTCCCCATTACCCAGTGAGCCAACGGTGGTATTGCTCGAGCCTGCAAAATCAGAACCCTATAGTCTTCTTGGTTATCGTAAAGTATTCGAGGCAACAAACGATCTGCCTTCATTACATTATGTGAATTATGTTGAAGCAAGCGCACAGGTTGAAACCCTTTCCGATCTTCAAAAAGAATTTTCGCTTTATCATCAATAACTTTTTCTACCGGTAATATTAAGTGAACAATATGGACCTTTTACAAGGTAGTGTTTTAATGGCTATCAAACTTATTAAAGATCATTCTTCTCAACCTTCAGAGTCGGGCATTAAGTTTATTTACAACAAATCTTTTAATACGAGCAAAGCATTAAAGCTTTACCATCCTTCGGATTTCCCTTCTTTCGATTTTTCCGATTCGTATATGCCTGAAGATTACACAAAGGATATCTCAAGAAGGATGCACTATGCTGGCTTTCGTTTTTTCAATGAACTCAATGTTTCCCGCAAAAACTATTGGGAAAAAGCTTATTTTAACCTGAGAAATTTTGTTTTTGAGGGTAACCGTAAATTGGTTTTTAAAGCGGTCAACAAATGGGCTCCCATGCGTTTCATGGCCGATGACAACTCAAGCAACTGTAATATTGTTCTGATACAGGCAGTAGCAGCTTTTAATCCTTGGAAAGGAATAACATTTAGCACCTATGCTTTCACCAGCCTAATGCGTGCTTTATCTAGACTTAATTATAAGAATACTGCAGAAAAAATGGTACAGTGTGAATCTTTAGATCGTTTATTTGGAAACAATTTTGATGTATCTGGGAGTTTTACAGTACCAGCTTCTCACACTACTTCACTTGCTGTGCTTGACACCTATTTTTCCAAAGATTGTGATATATTGGATGAAAGAGAAAAATTGATCCTTTCTGAACTATTCGGATTAGGTGATAAACCCCTTACAAGTTTGGAAGAAGTAGGTAAACTCCTTAAACTTTCAAAAGAACGTATAAGGCAAATCCAGATTATTGCTTTGGAGAAACTTCGTAAAATTTTAATTCCTAACAATGTGGTTTAATACAAACAGAATACTCAATCCAATTTAACATCTTCGTTTGCAACCATTAGAATCAGGGAGCGTATCATGCACATTCTTTTCAAAACCTCTTTTTTGTTATTAAGCCAGCTTTTGATAACTACTACCAATGCGCAAGTAGCCCCCGAGGTAAAACCCAATGCCAACACTCCGGTGTATAAACTTAAAATCAAACCCAAGGCAGAGCCTAGCCCTGCTTTGCGATACACCCTTTATCCTGAAGTCAGAACCCAAGTGAATGGTAACGCAGCGCAAGGGTATTACCGTGCATTTAGCCCGGACTGGATGAGTTATCGCAATGAAAAGGAATATTACAAGAAGCAAGACAAATGGCTTTCCATTTCCTTAAAGGAACTTGATGAAAAAGAAATCCACATCCCTCAGGAAATGTTGACGCAGTTGCATGAATCAGCTTTAAAAACTTATTGTGATTGGGATATGCTTGCCAAGCTTCGCAAGGATGGCATTTCAATGCTTCTTCCGGATTTGCAAGGGATGCGTGAGTTTTCCAGGGCGTTGTCCATTGATTGCAGGGTGCAATTAAAAAAAGGTGAAATCGACAAGGCGCTTGCAGATATCAGAACCGGTCTTACCCTTTCGCGTCATCTAGGAGAAGGTCCAACCTTAATTCAAGGATTGGTTGCAGTAGCTGCTGGCACGATGATGTTCCCAAGGATTGATGAACTGATCACCCATGAAAAAGCACCTAACCTTTACTGGGCGTTGACCACACTGCCTCAACCTTTGGTCGATTTCCGCACCGGTTTGGGTGGTGAAGTCCTCATGATTGATAATTTATTCCCCGGAATGCGGGACATGCTTTATTCAGGGAAAGTGACCCCGATTGCTCAGGAAGAAATGATGAAAGTATTCCCGTTACTCGAGCAGATCAATGGCGGGTCAGACAATAAAAGTTCATTAAAACAAATGCTTGTTCAAGCTGCTTTGGTTCTGAATATTGATGCTGCAAAGAAGGCGCTTCTAGACCACGGCATCACTGAACCCATGCTTACCAATATCACGCCCTTGCAGATAATCTTTATGGCGGAAGTTTTGCACTACGATAAAACCTACCAGAACATGATTAAATGGAACAGCATTCCGTATCCAGTTGCAAGGAAGCGCATTAAGGAATTAGATGCAACTATTAAGAAGCCTGAAGCTTCGGTGTTGTCACCTTTTCCCTTGGGAACATTTTCTGCGATGATTCTTCCCGCAGTTAGTAGGGTGATGGAAGCTGGCCCGAAAATGGAGCGAAGAATAGCAGCGCTTCGTATTATTGAAGCTATTCGCATGCAAGCTGCGTTTGATAAAGCTTGGCCCGATTCCCTTGAAAAAGTAACTATCGTTCCAGTGCCTGCAGATCCCTTTACAGGTAAAGCTTTTGCCTTCAAGAAAGAAGGTAAGAAGATTACAATTATTGCAGTGGTACCTGAAGGAGAAAAACCTTTAGCCAATAACAACTTCACCTATGAGTTAGAACTCGAGGATTAAACGATGGCTTTGCTTATGTTTTTTAAGTTAATCCATCGTGGAGATGTTATAATGAAAGCAAGTAAGGAGTGGAATTATGACAGCAGAAGTATTAGCGACAGTGGAAAATGGACTTTTAAAGCCTGATGCTGCACTTCCATTCCCAGATCAAACCCGTGTGAAGTTGACAATTGAAACGGTCTCTCCTGAAAGTTCCTCTCTTGAAGCATGGAATCGATTGCAACAAATCATTCACCAGAACCCCATTGCTGGAATAGCGGAAAAGTTTTCGCGCAAAGAATTACATGAACGCGATTGATACTAATATTTTCGCCTATCTATTCGACTCAAGTGCACCTGCGAAAAAAGTGTCAGCGACGGTGGGTAATGCTTATTCTTTCAGAGCATCTCAATAGAAATACTGCGCTGCTCACCCTTACCCACAATTTTCTTTCAGAGCCGGAAGCGTCAGCGACGGTGGAACAATCTTATTGACTGCCTGTATTTCTGGATTCCCGCCTACGCGAGAATGACGGAAAGAACCGTCGCTCACACTTCCGGCTCTGACACCCCTTTTCTTTGCCTCTTTGCGTTCTTCGCGGTAAAGATGTTTTGCTTCTTTTAAATCCCTTTACAGGTAAAGGTTTTGCCTTCAAGAAAGAAGGCAAGAAGATTACAATTATTGCAGTGGTACCTGAAGGAGAAAAACCTTTAGCCAATAATAACTTCACCTATGAGTTGGAACTCGAGGATTAAACGATGGCTTTGCAGATTATGATGGTGGCTTTGGGTTGCGCACTTGGTGGCGTTGCTCGTTTTCTTTTGGGCAAAGGGGTTAATGCCCAACCATGGGCCAGTGATGGGTTTCCTTGGGCCACCTTGATCATTAATGTTGCAGGTTCCATTTGTCTGGGTATTGTTGCAGAGTTTTATCTTGAAAGAGAATCATCGTCTTTTCGCATGGAAACATATCTTCTGTTGGGCACAGGGTTTTGTGGTGGGTTTACTACTTTCTCTAGCTTCAGCCTTGAAATGCTTAATCTCATTAAGGCGGGTGCAATTTTACCTTCCATTGCCTATGCCATCAGCAGCGTGTTGCTTAGTTTGTTAGGAGTATTCATTGGCATGCATGGTACGAAAGCACTATTCCCACCAAATTAATTTGCTACCATACGCTTTGTCTGAAGCAATCTGATTTAAATAATAGGAGTTTGATCTAGTGAACGATACCAGTCGTCAGCAAATATGGGTTATGCGTCATGCTGAAACAGCTTGGAGCTTAAGTGGTCAGCATACCGGGTTAACTGATATTCCCTTGACTGCCAAGGGTGAAAAAGCTGCGGGCGAACTAAAGCCATGGTTAAGTAAGATGAATTTCACTAAGGTGTTATCAAGCCCGCTAACCCGAGCGATGACCACAGCAAAACTCAGTGGGTTGGAATCACAGGTGCAACCCGAACCCTTGCTTTTAGAGTGGGATTATGGTGCTTATGAAGGCTTGAAGACGGATGAAATCAAGAAGTTGCACCCAGGTTGGGATATTTGGCGAGATGGTTGCCCTAAGGGCGAAAACATTGAACAGGTGCATTCAAGGGCGCAGCAGTTACTCGAAAAATGCTCGAAGATCGAGGGTAATATCGCACTCTTTTCACATGGTCATTTTTCACGATTCATCATTGCAACCTGGCTTGGCCTGCCTGCGCTTTGTGGCAGCAACTTTGCAATTCGTGCGGGTAGCGTAACCGTGCTTGGCTATGAACATGCCAACAAAGTGATCTGGAGTTCAGGCAGCTTGCCCGAAGGCCCTGGTGTAGGGCGCTAAGGTATTTAACTTTTAAAGCGTTGGGTTTATTCTTCGGGGGTGACGGAAGCCCAGAGGTAATCGCCATTCATGCGGGCGATGAAGTCCGCACTGATTTCCTTGGGGCAAGCCGCTTCGCATTCGTACTGGTTGGTACAGGCGCCAAAGCCTTCATCATCCATTTGCGAAACCATTTTGCGAACTCGGGCAGTGCGTTCGGGTTGCCCTTGGGGTAGCATCCCCAGATGCGAAACCTTCGCAGCAACAAATAACATTGCGGAAGCATTCTTGCAGGCAGCGACACATGCGCCACAACCGATGCATTCTGCTGCATCCATGGCTTTATCGGAAATCACCTTGGCGATGGGCAGTGCGTTGCCATCGGGTGCGCCCCCGACATTCGAGGAAATATAACCGCCCGCTTGGGTGATACGGTCGAAGGCAGAGCGATCGCAAACGAGGTCGCGCAGCACTGGGAAAGCTTTGGCACGCCAGGGTTCGATTACCAAGGTCTGGCCATCGGTGAAGTTGCGCATGTAAGTCTGGCAGGTGGTGCCCCGGGTTGGGCCATGGGCCCTGCCGTTGATTACTAAGCTGCAACTGCCACAAATGCCTTCTCTGCAATCATGGTCGAAGGCGATTGGTTCCTGACCCTTGGACATCAACCCATCGTTGACGACATCGAGCATTTCCAAGAAAGACATATCTGGGAAGATGTTGTTGGCTTGGTATTCAACAAAGCGCCCGGAGTCGGTGGGGTTCTTTTGACGCCAAACTTTAAGGGTTAGTTTCATTATTTGTAACTCCTCACTGCAAGGTGGACATTATCGTATGTGAGAGCTTCTTTATGGAGTTGAGGCTTGTTGCCCATGCCCTTGTATTCCCACGCAGAGACAAAGGCAAAGTCCTGATCGTTGCGGGTTGCTTCGCCTTCTTCGGTCTGATATTCTTCGCGGAAGTGTGCGCCACATGATTCCTCACGGGCGAGTGCATCTTCAGCAAGAAGCTCAGCGAACTCGAGAAAATCAGAAACTCGTAGAGCGTATTCGAGGCCCTTGTTCATTTCTGCACCAGAACCTGGTACCGATACATTCTTCCAGAAATCTTCGCGGATGGCAGGGATCTGTTGAAGGGCAGTGGTCAAACTCTTTCGGCTTCGAGCCATGCCAATTTCGTTCCAAACCACCTTGCCCAGTTCGCGATGAATGCTGAGCGGACTACGATTGCCCTTGATGGAAAGAATTTTTTTGATGTTTTCGTTCACATCGTTTTCGCAGCGTTTGAAATCGGGGTGAGCCGTGGTTACATCGCCCGGCTTAGTCGAAGCGAGATAATTTGTAATGGTGTAAGGTGCGACAAAATAACCATCTGAAAGCCCCTGCATAAGGGCACTTGCGCCTAATCGATTAGCACCATGATCGGAAAAATTCGCTTCACCCAAAACAAACAACCCAGAGACATTGCTCATCAGGGTGTAATCCACCCATAAGCCGCCCATGCAATAATGCACTGCGGGGTAGATGCGCATGGGTGCTTTGTAGGGGTTTTCGTTGGTTATATGGTGATACATGTCGAAGAGGTTGCCATAGCGTTCGCGAATAAGGTTTTCGCCTAGGCGTTTGATAGCATCGGTAAAATCGAGATAAACGCCTCTGCCACCTTCGCCAACGCCTTTGCCTGCATCGCATACCTCTTTAGCAGCACGGGAAGAAATATCCCGGGGTGCGAGGTTGCCGAAACTTGGGTACTTGCGCTCAAGGAAATAATCGCGCTCTGCCTCGGGGATTTGATCGGGGCTGCGCTTATCGTCTTGTTTTTTGGGCACCCAGATACGGCCATCATTACGAAGCGACTCGCTCATCAAAGTAAGCTTGGCTTGGTAATCGCCTGTTACAGGGATGCAGGTGGGGTGGATTTGGGTGAAGCAGGGGTTTGCAAATAAAGCACCCCTCTTATGGGCACGATACGTGGCAGTAACATTACAACCCACTGCGTTGGTTGAAAGAAAGAACACGGGGCCATAGCCACCTGTTGCAAGCACGACAGCATCGCCAGCATAGGATTCGATTTTGCCTGTTTGGAGATCGCGAACGATGATGCCACGAGCCCTGCCATCGATGTTAACGAGGTCGAGCATTTCAGTACGTGGGTGGGATTTAATTCTACCTTGGGCAATTTGCCTAGCCATGGTGCTGTAGGCGCCCAAAAGAAGTTGCTGGCCTGTCTGGCCTCTGCAATAGAAGGTTCGGGAAACCTGTGCGCCACCAAAGCTGCGGTTGTCGAGAAGGCCGCCATATTCGCGGGCAAAAGGTACGCCAAGTGCAACGCAATGATCGATGATTTTAACGCTCATCTGGGCTAGGCGGTAAACATTGGCCTCGCGTGAGCGGAAGTCGCCACCCTTGATGGTGTCGTAAAAAAGGCGCCAGATGCTGTCGCCATCGTTTTGGTAATTCTTTGCAGCATTGATACCACCCTGGGCAGCGATGCTATGAGCCCTGCGTGGTGAATCTTGGAAGCAGAAGGTTTCGACTTGGTATCCAAGTTCAGCAAGAGATGCAGCGGCAGATGCGCCTGCCAAGCCTGTGCCAACGACAAGGATTTTGTATTTGCGTTTGTTCGAAGGGTTGATCAGCTTCATGTTTGATTTGAAGCTATCCCACTTTTGTTCGAGCGGGCCTTCGGGAATTTTACTATCTAGGTTCATCGTCCCTGGATCCTCTCCTTATTTTACCCATCCCAGTAGGATGGAAACAGGAATTGAACAATTGCCAATTACAATAATGCCCGCAATTCCATAACCCAAAGGGAGAACGAGATTGCGAACCCAGCCCCGCGCTAGCCCAAGCGATTGCAACCAGCTCCCTGCGCCATGGCTTAAATGCAACCCTAATGCGAGTTGAGCAAGAATGTACAATCCGCTTACCAATGGCTGCTGGAAGCCCCTTACCACCATCGTGTAAATATCAAACTTATTGTGAATATCGCGGGCAATTACTTCCTTATGGTTATCAGGGTCTATTGCTCCAACCGTGAAATGCGCAATGTGATAAACCAGAAACAAGAAGATTACGATCCCGGTAAGCATCATATGGCGGGAAGCCCACGAAGCCTGAATGGTACCATCTGCACCATAAGGAACTGGCCTGGCGCTGTTGTTTTTTTTTCGAAGTACAAAAGCGAGTGTCATGTGGATGGAGAAAATAGCAACGAGGCCAATGCGAGCAACCCAGATAAGTACGCCATGACCCATGGTTTGCAGAAATTCGCCATATTCGTTGATGGCTTCTGGGCCCATAAATATAAGAAGGTTGCCGGTCATGTGGCCGAGCACAAAGCCGATGAGTAATAGGCCCGTGATGCCCATGAAGAATTTATAGCCAATCGAGCTGGATGGAATCGGAACAAAAGAGCTCATGCAATCCTCTCGCTAGATCAGACAAAAAGTCACTTAAAACAATAAAAACCCGATCCTACACTAAGTATTTATAGTCAATACTGCAATTGCAAGCGAGATCATAACGGCTGAATCTTGGATAATGATAAAAACCTTTGAAAAAGTGAAGGTTTTTGGGATTTTTAGCAGCAAAAGCGCGAGATTTATCTCGTTTATTTGGGAATGTCAGCGGGAGGAGTTTTAATTGGGTTGGGGTTTTCGATAACAGTGCGAAGTTTAAGGGTGTTATTGGTATCGCCCCCGGTGATTAAGAAAAAGTGCCCGTTTGTTATGCCAGCATCGATATTAAGAACGGGGTTTGCATCTGCGGTGAAGTTGGCTTTGGAAATGGGCAGCCAATCATTGTTAATGTCTTTGATCCAAGGGTTGAAGAATTCTGCTTTGCGAGCGAAGGTGGTGGAAACTTTGTCGCGTTTGAAATCTTCGACAAAGGAATAATAGCCTTTGAGGTTGGCGCCGCCTGTGATGGTGGAAAAAGAAACCATGTGGATCCACTTTTTTTGTTCGGAGTGGAAGAAGTGCCCGGAGTAAACGGTACGGTTTCCTTCAACTTTTGAAGAGACGAGGAAGCGTAGGGTCTCGCCTATTTTCCAATCGTAATCATAGAAGGATTGCCCACCCGTTCCTTCGCCCCCGAAGCGTCCGATGCGGGTTTTTTCATCTTTATGAATAAGCTTGGTGCGTTTATCTTCTTCGACTGCTTTGGGATCATTCTGCCCAGAATCCCAGACGGAAAAGAGAATGATTTTTTTCCCGTTCCCGAGTTCTTGTACGCCGAAGTATCCCTTGTTCCAACCGCAAGCCATGAAGTAGGTGCCGGGCGCCGAGGAAAGGATTTTCATCTCGATGTAAAAGGAGTTGCCTTCGGGTGCAGGGTAGCCTAGGTGAACCGATCTGCAAGCGATGCCCTTGAGTTTTTCATCAGCGAGCAGAAGAGCTGGAAGTAAGGTAAAAAACAAGAGTATGAAGCTGCGAAGATAGGGCATCCTATTTCCTTGATGTTAAATGAATTACAGTTGAAACGGCAGGGCTGGTATTTTCCCTTTGTTTAGGCGGTGGGCAGTTTCACCTTATAGCGATCTTCTGCTATCTTTTTAATTTTACCTAGAAACTCGGGGTAGGTTTTAAGTACCCTGTCGAAATCTTTCTTGGCAAGAATAAAGATATCGCAATCAGAAGTTGCGCGGATGCTTGCGGTACGGGGTGAGGCATTAAGAAGGCTGATTTCCCCAAAAAAGGCACCATCGCTCATGGTGTTGATTATTTTGCCCTGATCATCCAGAACTTCGACCGAACCGCTGGAGATGATAAACATTTCGGTACCAACCTCGCCTTTTTTGATGATGAAATCACCAGGGGCGTAGATATCGGGCCTAAGGTTGATTGCAAGGTTGTAGAGGAAGATCTTGCCTGTGTCTTTGAAGAGTGGGATTTTTTCAAGCACATCACGGCTGACCACTTCCACCCAGTTACGGCCATCATTCTCGATGAGGTCGTAGGTTTTCTTGGGCCCCCATCCCCCTGCAGGGTAGTTGGGGAAATCACCTGCGGGTTCTTTTTCCCAGACATCAAAAATGGGCTGGGCAATGCGCCAAGCTGTTTCAACCAAATCGGTTCTGGAGAAGAGCGTGGCATCGCCAATCATACAATTATAGAGAAGTACTTCGTAGCCTGTACCTCTCGAGGATTCGAAAGATTCGCTGTAATCGAAGCGCATATTAATGGTTTGTGTGGACATGGTTGGTCCGGGAGATTTGCCTTGGACGCGCAATTCGATCCCTTGATCGGGTTGGATATGGAAGAAAAGACGATTGGGAACTCTTGCGTTGCTTGCAGATTGGCCCCTACCAAGGATATCGGGTGGGTTTTTAAATTGGACCATGATTTCGGTACCTCGTTTCCAGAGGTTTTTTCCAGAGCGGAGATAAATAGGCACGCCATCCCAGCGCCAGTTATCGATGAACAATTTCAAGCATGCGAAAGTTTCAGTGTTTGAAGTAGGGGAAACATCAGGTTCTTGGCGATAGCCGGGCGCTGGGGATTCATCCCATTTTTTGCCCGGGCCATATTGCCCGCGAACGGTGTGGGTGCGAACCATTTCTGGAGTCATGATGCGAACAGCATCAAGGAGTTCAGATTTTTGATTTCGGATGGCATCAGGCTTGAAGGAAGAAGGTGGCTCCATGCAAAGGTAGGCAAGCATTTGAAACATATGATTTTGGATCATATCGCGAAGAACACCTGCAGTTTCATAATACTTTCCACGGCTTTCAACGCCTACGGTTTCCATTACGCTGAACTGGATATGATCAATATGTTCTTTATTCCAAAGGGGCTCAAAAATCCCGTTGGCAAAGCGGAACGCAAGAATGTTTTGTACTGTTTCCTTGCCGAGATAATGATCAATGCGGTAAATCTGTTCTTCTTTCCAATGCTTTAATAGCAGGCGATTTAACTCGACAGCAGTTTTAAGATCATGCCCGAATGGTTTTTCGAAGATGGCTCTGACCCATCCTTTTTCCGAATTCTTAACACCCGATGACTGAAGGTTCGAGGAAACCAGTTCAAATACTGAGGGGGGTGTGGCCATGTAAAACAGGGTGTTGCCTTCGGTTTTTAATTTGGCTTCGGTGGCGTTGATTAAAACTGCGAGCCTTTTGTAAGCTTCAGGGTCGGAGAAATCGCCCTGGGTGTATTGAAGTTTTTGGACAAATTCATCCCACTGGTTTTCATCAAAGACTTTGCGAGTGTTGAATTTTTTAATATCCTCGGTCATTTTTTTGCGGAAACTCTCGGTATCGAGATTGTCAAAAGCAATGCCGATGATTGCGAACTCGCTGCTTAAAAGTCCCCCACAATAAAGGTTGAACAATGCGGGCATGAGAAGGCGCTTGGTAAGGTCGCCCGATGCGCCAAAGATGACCATGATACAAGGGTCTGCAAGTCGGTCGGTGTATTTGGTAATGCCTTCTGGGGCTTGAACGATTAAATTAGAAGTCATGTAAGGGAACTCCAGCAAAACAAGAATAAATGCCAATAATAATGAGTTAATGTATCAGAAAGAATATGAAAAGTTGCTGAAAAAATCCGACTATTTTGCTTTGGAGGCGAGGGCATCTGTCTCGGTTATATTTTGTTGAAGAATCCGTGTGATTTCAGCGATGGTTTTGGGGTGATGGTGTAATTCCATATGCCTTTCCTGAACAATCGTAACGGTATCTGATTTGGTTGCAAGGGCACTGGTAAGCGGTACAACGGAGTCGCCCTTACGGGATTCAAAGAGTTGGTTCAAATCGCCCGCAATGGAATGGACTTGAATATGTTCGGAAGGGCGGAGGCCTTGAAAAACTTTGAGGAACGGATTTTCGAATCCAAGCATATCGATGCTGTTGGGCTGGCTTTGGATTTTGAAAGCGGGGAGAAAAGCACTAGGGTTTTGCTCGTTGAGTTCGGAGCGGAAATTTTTCTGCCAAGAGGGCGTGTGGGCAATCAGGCTGCCCAGCCTACCTGTGGGGGTGAAGCTAAGGGGTGAACCGTTGTGGGGTGTGCCGATGTAAACCACATGGGAAATGTTTGGATTAGGGTCAAAAAAAAGAGTCTTCCTTGCAAGTTCTAGTACCGTGGGTTTGCCTTGAAGTTCATTGAAAGGTACCCTGCATAAACCAGAGTAAAGCTTGTCATCGCTGTAGACTACTTGAAGCTTGGCGAGAAGGCCGCCCATGCTATGGCCTACAACCACCATGCGTTTGAGGGCTGGGTTATCGTTTTTTGGATCTAAGTGATGGATGGTGCGTTGCAGGTTTTCGCGTAGATCGGTGCCATTGAGAAGTATCGACCCTGCTGTTGGGTACATGTAAAACCAGAATTGATAGCGTTCCCTGATGCTAGGGATTTGATCAAGTTCGTTCATGGTTTCCATCCAGGTTGCGGGGGTGGAAAGCAAGCCGTGAACAAAGACGACGGGGATTTTATCGGGGTTGTAGGGCTCTGCCATGTACAGGCCTTGGAATTTGGATTCTCGGTCGCCATCGAGAAAACCCATGATCCAAAGTTTCGAGCTAAGATCTCTTTCGAGCATTTCCTGATAAGCAGCAGAAAAGTCGCCTGCCAGGGGGATTTCTTTCCCACTTACTTTAATGGTGCTGTAGGCTCTTGAGTTTACAACTTCAATCCTACAAAAACCTTTTTCAAGATCGTCATTAGGAAGCATAAGAATAGTGGCACTCATTGGGTGCCCAAGATTGTGATAGATATCAAGAGGATCTGAGCTGGCATTTGCATCGGGGTGGAAGATGACGGGCAGGCCAGCGCCTTTTCTTACATAATAATTGGTCAGGTTATAGTTGGTATCGTTCTTTGGAACGGTGAGGTTTCGAAACAGGTGAATTCTGTTTGGGAATCCATGAGAGTAAACAGGGAAGGAGGGGATTTTTTCGTGAACGTTCCATTGCCCGTTCATTTGAAAACCCTTGTCTCTGGTGCCATCTTCCAAAACTCTAGCTAAGCAGGCTTGATAAATATCGGATGCTCTTTGCGTTTTTGGATTATCAAACCCCTCACGATCTAGGATTCGCCAAGCAAAGCAAGCAGCGTAGGCATAATATTCCACTGCGGAATAGATATCGGTGTTGTCTGTAAGATCTGCCTTTTCAAACGAAAGCTCCATCATCGATTCGAGGTCGGTGAGGTTCAGGTTTTTTTCTCTGAGGGCGCGTAACAACGATTGAGGGTTGGCTTCTGTAAGCCTTGAGGGTAATTTTTGCGCAAGCAAATATTGTTCGGTTTGTTGTGTCCAGCGCGAACTAGGCAAGGGGTAATAACTGAAAGAGCGTTTGCTTGAACTCCTACAACCAGCAGATAGCAAAAAGCTTAATAGCAGCAGAAATAGTACCGTAAATTTTCGCACCTGCACATGATTCACAAGCATGCCACCTTTGCTAAAAAGAACAATAAAACGATATACCGAGAGAGGAGAAGTTCGAGCAAGACCAAATTAGTAAAGGGCAGTAAGGTAGGGTTTTTGGTAGGGCCGTGGCAGGATGGGGCCTTTGCTTTTGATTGTTCAATCAATGCCAACAACTTCACGATCGAGTTGGTTCGACCTAGGTAAAAGTAGGGCCGTATAGATTCGTAGGTTTAGCCTTGTTTAGGCAGATGCTTTTTTGCAAATGCGCGATAGGCCTGCCAATCGATGGGGCTCATGGAATGTTTGCCCGCTCGGATGAAGTAGCCTAGGGTGCCTTCTGAGAGTTTTCCCACCTCGGGCATGTTGGGTGAGGCGAGGCCGGTTGCACCTACGAATTTATAAGTTCCTTCAGCAGCTTTAAGCACATCAAACTGCCCTTCGGGGTTGGCCCAGGTATCTTCGACCGCGTTGGTGAAAAGCACAGGGCGTGGTGCGCAGAGTGCGACCAGGCAGTTTTGATCGAAGGGGAGTTTATCGGTCTGAGTATTGAATTCTTTAAAAGCATCGTTGAACCAATGTGGGAAGGAAGTGTTGATGCGCTGTACGGATTCGCCTACTTTTCCTCTGCTAGGTGCGGTGCCACCACAGCCCGCTTGATTAGGAATCGCCATCGCTACACGCTCATCAAACGCAGCAGTAAGAAGGGCGGTTTTACCCAATCTGGAATGGCCCACCACAATAACGCGTTTGGGATCGAGCTCGGGTTGGTTAACGAGTACATCAATTGCCCGCATGATGCCCCAGCTCCAAACTGCGACAGTGCCCCAAGCGTTTTTGCCTGTGGTTGCGATCCCTGCTTTTTCGAGATGTGGTTGGATACCCAAGCGCTTATCTTTTACATCGGGATCAACATCGCCTGCGTAAAAGGTTGCAACTGCAAAGCCCTCTGCAAGGGTTTCTTCAATATTCCAAGTATCTTTCTGGGTGCCCCTGCCTTTTTCGGTCGCTTGATTGTTCACGACCCCGGGGTAGCGATCATACATCCAAGCGGTCGGGATTTTGATCGCAGCATCATCAACAAGCACATGGTTGCCTGCGAAGTTCATGCCGATGAATACGGGAACTTTTTCTTTGCGCTCTGCAGGGATTGCAAGAAGCATTTTAATGGTAGGAGTTGAAGGAGGGCCGAAAGAGATTTCGATTTCCTTGAGGATGCCTTTACCTGCGAAAGCCTTGGGGTCGTGTGAGAGCACCTTGCTTGTGACTGCAACGGTTTTGGTGGGGTAGTACCCATACATGTAATGTTGGAAGAGCTGTTTAAGTTCGGGCCTACGCTTGTTGAACCAAGCAGCCTTATCTGCAACCTTGGTGCCATCAAGGAAGAGCAAAGGGTCGGGAAGGTTAACTACCGAGGGTAGCTTTGTAATATCAGGCAGGGCAGGGGTTTCTGCTGCGAATACAAAGGGGGTGCAAGCCATGGAAGCGAGGAAGGTTCTACGGTTCAACATGATTAAATCTTTCGAGATGTATGTAGAAGTTAATTAAGATTCTTTGCGAACGCCCACAGCTTTTAGTTCT
>Ga0208482_1000047_pt1 | contig 39446 bp, 23 predicted proteins | sample LakMenEpi26Sep10_FD_150737 | JGI IMG/M metagenome (GOLD analysis project Ga0208482, IMG submission 150737) | Freshwater microbial communities from Lake Mendota, WI - 26SEP2010 deep hole epilimnion (SPAdes) | ecosystem: Environmental > Aquatic > Freshwater > Lake > Epilimnion/Euphotic zone ... | reverse complement strand
GTTTGCATGCGGAAGGCTAGTTCCATGTTCTGGATCATTCCTTCCATGTTGGCATCGCCATGAAGATCATCAAGTAAACGGCGATTCAGCTTTTTGGTCAGGTCGATTCGTTGGCGTTGAGCCATCTCGGTTCCAGAGGCATTGCGCAAATTTTCTATAGGTAGAATTTTATCATTAAGAGGAACCGTAAGTGGTGTTCCCTGATGAGCGGCTGGAAGAAACCCGGAACCGTAGGTTCTTAAGCCGGGCGCATGAATGCTGACAAAGCTAGGCAGATTCTGGTTTTCGGTACCCAACCCATAACTGATCCAAGAACCCATGGAGGGGCGAACCTCGGTAAACATGCCGGTATGAAACTGATTGGTGGCGCTGGCATGCTGGGGGTTGTCAGCATTCATACCCCGTAAAAGGCAGATTTCATCTGCAACGCTAGCTAACTGTGGCATCAGATCAGAAATCATGACGCCTGATTTGCCTCTGGGTTTGACGGGCACAGCATTTCCGAGTGCCAGAAATTTTTCGGTTCCGACTTGTGTCACTTCTTTTCGAAGGGGTGAATCAATCGGCTGCCCATGCTTCTTGCGAATATATTCCTTGGGGTCGAACAAATCATGCTGCGAGGGGCCACCCGCCATGAACAAAAAGATCACCCTTTTAGCTTTGGCAGCCATGAGGGGAAGCTGGCCTCCGGGTGTTTGATTCATTGCGTGTGCAATGTCTGCGAGTGCCAGTGAACCAAAACCACAAGAAAGGTTTTGCAGCATCTGACGGCGACTAAAGAAAGGCTTTTGCAACATGGTCATCATTCCTTTTTAAAATCGAAAGATAAATTCATTAGAAGCCAGCAACGAATGACAAAGCTCCTGCCAAAGGGCAAGGTCAGGTTCTTTGCCCTTTGCATTTAAAGAGGAATTAATCCCCCCAAGAAATTCGTTCGCTTCAAGATATTCCGAATTTGTGATAGGTCGGTTGAAGACTACCAGCCAAAGATAATTCAGGCGAGCCTCGCTATCAGGAGACTCGGCGAGTACCCGAGCAGCAAGCACCTTCGAACGCTTTCGAAAAAGTTCATTGTTCATTACAAACAGCGATTGAGTAGGTACTACAGTCTGGTTTCGTTGGCCTGCAATCTGTGCGGGGTTCACGAAATCAAAATAGGACCGGATACGATCATGAGTCCCAAAGTTCGTACGCATAACCGGTAGGTAGATAGTTCTTTGGAATTCCTCGGTAGGGCGGGGTTTGCGATGGGTGTAGTTGGGCGGGTTGACTCCCTTCAGCGAAAGTGATCCACAATTTTCCGGTTCTTCCAGCACAAGCGCAGGCCCGCCCTCGCTTTGAATTAATTCTCCACTTATATGAAGAAGGCCATCCCTTATTGCTTCCGCATCAAGCCGCTGACGGTTCATTCTCCAGACCAGTTTGTTTTCAGGATCGATCTTCATTGCATCCTGATTATTGGAACTTGCCATTCTATACGCATGGCTGAGAACCAAGTCACGCATCAACCGCTTCTGGGACCAACCTCGATTCATGAAACGAGTCGCAAGATGATCGAGCAGTTCTGGATGCGATGGTGATTCACCGCGGGTGCCAAAGTAATCAACACTGCGAACTATCCCTTCACCAAAAAGCTTCTGCCAGATTCGATTAACTGCAACCCTGGCGGTTAGCGGATTGCCTGCATCGGCCAGCCAATCAGCAAGCTGAAGCCTGCCACTTTGCCCGTTGGGGATTGTTGGAAATTTATCTCGTGAAACAACACGGATGGCACCTCGAGGCATTACGACCCCCGGTGCATAAGGATTGCCCCGGATGTAGACAGGCATATCAGCAATATTATCGCCATCCTTCAAGGCAAAGGCCTTGGGCGCCTTGGAGCGGAAGAAATCTGCATGGCTTATCGTGCCCCCGATTTTCCGAATGCTTTCATTCAACTCATCCCGTTTTTTGACTAGTGTTTCTCTTTTAGCTGCAGATGGCGCATCCGCTTTTTTATCAGCCGAAGCCGCTTTATCTAATTGCGCAAGCTCATCGGTCACGGTCTTCCGCTGCATCTCAAGGCTTGATTTCTCGGCCTTCCATGCGGTGATATTTTCATCTGTTTTCGACTCCAGCTTTTGACGAGCTTTTAATTGCTCGGGAGTTTCAGGAAGATCAGTCGTGTTCAGGCTGCTCCAAACGCCAAATGCTGTCTTGTGCGTTGATGGAGAACTACGAAGCATTCCTGCGATTCCGTAGTAATCTTGCAAACCTATTGGATCAAACTTGTGATCATGGCAGCGAACGCATCCAAGCGTCATCCCCAAAAATGCTGTTCCAATCTTGCTGATCTGGGTATCCAAATAGTCGGCTTCAAGCTTTGCCTTGTCTGGTTCGACAATTTCGACATCCCCCACCATCAAGAAACCCGTCGCAGTCAGATTTTCTGCCCGCTCTTCTGGCTTGTTTGCAGGAATCAAATCACCCGCAATCTGTTCCTTAACAAACCGATCAAACGGCTTGTCTTTGTTGTAAGCTGCAATCAAATAATCACGATAACGCCAAGCATGTTCTGCATAGACATTGTTCGATGTTCCCATCATGTCTGCGTAGCCGGTAAGATCCAGCCAATGCCTTGCCCATCGCTCACCATAAGCGTGTGAACCCAATAACCGATCCACAACCTTTTCCCAGGCCTGAGGCGAGTTATCTTCGATGAATGCTTTAATTTCTGATGGGCTTGGGGGCAAACCGGTCAGATCAAAGCTGACCCGCCTTAACCATGTATGACGATCGGCATCCTTCGATGGCTGAAGCCCAGCTTTCTCCAACCTTGCAAGTAAAAATCGATCCATTGGATCCAAAGGCCATGCAGCATCTTTGACCAACGGTGGTTTGGGATCGAGTATCGGTTGGAAAGCCCAATGCTTGCGGCCTGCCTCAATATCAAGGGTTCGCACTATTGGAGTTTCAATTAACTTCCGAGGATCGGGCGCACCCATTTTTATCCATGTTTCAAAATCCTTAATCACAGAATCAGAGAGTCTTCCCTTTGGGGGCATTTCCAAACCATCATATTTCAATGCCTTGATTAAAAGGCTCTTTGCTGGATCCCCAGGCACAATTGATGATCCGCTATCACCGCCCTTTATGAGTGCATGACGATTATCAACACGCAATCCACCCTTGATGATTTTTGAATCCGCAGAGTGGCATTTGTAACAATGATCCACCAAAACTGGTCGTATCTTAGTTTCAAAAAATGCAACTTGCTCTTTCGTTGGCGTTGGGGCATCTACCGCAAACACCTTAGAGGTGCAAAATAGGATATATATCAAAAAACCTGAGGTGTGTTTTATCATTGCTTAAACCATCAATCTTTTGAGAATTGTTTGCATGTGTTGACTCATAGCGAGTTCTGCACCATCTGCATCATGATCTTGAATTGCCTTCAAGATGGCCTTGTGTAGTTTGCGACCAAATGCGTTTTCACGCTGCGAAGGGGTAGTACGAGCCATCTGGGTAAGTACAAATTCGTAAATAACTTCCATCAGATTTTTCATTAGCGGGTTGCCTGCAATATCAATAATTTTTCTATGAAACTGAAAGTCCAGTTCGAGTGCATCAGGGTAGGGCAACTCATCATCGTCCAGTTTTTTTAGCAACCCGGAAAGTTGAGCAATATCTTCGCTGGTTGCGGATTCGGCAGCCTGCCTAGCAGCCTGCACCTCAATCGCAGATCGAAGTTGCGCATATGTTATTAATTCTTGGGGGGAAATAGCCACTGCCGATTGTAGTAGCCTTACACAGTTTGCAAGGCTTGTGGCATTTCCAACAAAGGTTCCTCTACCTCGTTGTATATCGACGAGGCCCATGCTTTGTAAGCGGGCCAGAGCTTCCCGCAAAACAGGCCGGCTAACTTTCAATTGCTCGACAAGCTCATGCTCCCCAGGCAGCCGATACCCTGCAAGCAAATTTCTTTCCTTGATTACCTGAGTAATTCGTTCGACAACCAAGTCGACGGTTGTATGTTTTTCGATGGCTTCCATTTGCATATAAGCAATCTCTAGGGCTGGGGTGTAAACATGTAATACATGTTAACATGGCGTATAATTTGGTCAACAGGAAATAGCATAAAAGCGTGCTGCAAAACCGTGCCCTTCACTCCTTTTAATACTGGGATTAAAAAAGAAGATGCTAACTATTTTGCTTGGTGAAAAAGTTTCAAAAGTTATGCCCGGCTTTTTACTTTTAAAGGTATTATCAAGGTATGGAGCCAACTAAAACTAATTCTGTTTCCACCTATAAAAATTGGTTTCTCACAGGCCTTTTGCTTTTGATAATCCTTTACTTTGGTTATTTCTCTACCAAGTGGTATTGGCAGCGCTCTGCATTGAATGAGATTCCAACCCTTCAAGAATCATTGCAGTCAGAAAAAGCAAAGGAATGGACCAAGGAAAAACGAACCGCTACCCAAGAACGAATCCAATATCTTGAAAAAGGTCTTAATAAGGAATCAAAGAAAGAACTTACCGATCGCAATACCAGAGCCGGGCTTAAAAAGGTGGAGATAGAATTCGATCGAATTCTACATTTAGATCAAAAAGAAAAGAACATCGAGTTAGATATTTGGATCGATCGAGAGGAAAAATCAAAGCAGGATCGTGAAAACCAACAAGCCCTTTTGCGAAAGCAGGGCAAAGCCATCCCGCCTAAAAAAGAGGGCGGCCCCATTAGTAATCAAGATCTATCAAACTTGCTAGATGTCACGACACCGGAACTTAGAGCGAAGTTTCACCAACTGGTTAAAGAAATAAATCAAAGACGCCAGGGCAGAAAACTTCCACCCTGGAATCCTTTTAGTTCAGAATAAAACTCTATTACTTGCCAGGAAATCGGTGCCCAGCGATTGGTAGCTCCACTTTATAAAGCCCAGTGCGAGCAGTAACATAAAAAGTTTTCATATCTTTGCCTGCAAAGCAGCAATTGGCGGGTTGCTCTGGAAAAGCAATGGTTCCCAAGTGCATGCCAGTGCTTGAAAAAATCTGAATACCTAGCCCTGAAGTGATGTAAAGATTGCCCTTGATATCAATCGTTAAGCCATCGCCACCCGTGTTGGTTTTTCCCGCGGGCTGCTTGAGTGAGCAAAAGACTTTTCCTTTGCCAATCTTGCCATGGGTTTCAATGGGATAAGCCATCATGTCTGCCTGACCGGTGGGGATTACATAAAGTGTTTTTTCATCAGGGGAAAGAATCACGCCATTAGGATTTGGCAGATCATCAATCAAACGAGAAACTTTGCCTTCGGGTGAAAGGTAGTACACACCAGTCTTGCCTTGGGGCAGAGGCATGGGCGCACGAAAAGCGGGATCAGTGAAATAGACGCCCCCATTATTGGCAACTACAAGATCATTGGGTGCGTTGAAGCGATTACCCATATTTTTATCAACAAGAACGGTGCGGGTTTTCCCATCGGGCGAATGAGCCACGATTTGTCCATCCATTTCGCAGGCAACCAATCTTCCATTGCCATCAAACATTAAGCCATTGGCATGATTCGACTTTTCGATGAACACGGCTACTTTGCCATCTTCAACCTTGTGGATTTTTTCATTGGGGATGTCGGAGAAGAAGAGGTTACCTGCTTTGTCTACAGCGGGCCCTTCAGTGAATCCAAAGCCTCCTTGAACTTTCTCGATTTTTCCAATGGGGCCAATTCCTTCGATGGTATCTGCGCCCAACGACAACAAAGCAACCGTCAAGATACTGGAAAACATGATCATCTCCGTTAAGTTTAAAAAGGTTTAAGCGCCTATGGTAGGTCAGGTTTACCCAAGATTCAATGGTATGTAAGTAGCTTTTTCAAGAATATGAGGGCAATAGGGATAGAATTGGAAAGAAATAGTTCAAAGATTTTCTCCTTGGAAGCATAATAACGCTAACCAATGATAGAATAGTAATAGAGAATCAGCTTTATCAGAAGACGCAAAGAATTTGAAGGTAGCAAATATTTCGTAGCAAAAGGGGAATTGTAATGCGCAAACCTAAGCATCTTTCGAGAGAAGATCAAGAAAAACTTGATACCCTTACTCGAAACCTCGAAAAGGAACTTGAGCATTTCATTGGTTATCCCTGTAACACCCTGTTTGATTATTCCGCTTTATATCACTTTTTAAAATTGCCTTTGAATAACATTGGTGACCCGTTTGTTCCTACGAATTACCACATCAACACTCATGAATTTGAGCGTGAAGTAATTGAAATTTTTAAGAAGCTGACCAACGCTCCTAAAAAATCAACCTGGGGTTATGTAACCAATGGCGGAACCGAAGGAAACCTATACGGCATTTTTCTTGCCCGCGAAATGTTCCCTGATTGCATGGTGTATTACTCTGAGGATTCTCATTATTCGGTCAACAAAATCTTGCGCTGCCTTCATGTTCGCAACATCATGATCAAAAGTAATCCCGATGGAACCATGAATTTGGATGACCTTCGCGAAACCATTAAGATTCATCGCGATGTTCCCCCTGTTATTTTTGCCAACATCGGTTCTACCATGAAAGGTGCATGTGATGATCTTCTGGGCATTCAGAAAATCCTCAAAGATCTTGCGATCAAGCGACATTACATTCATGCAGATGCTGCACTAAGTGGCATGATTCTTCCTTTTGTTGATAAAGCACCTGCTTGGGATTTTGATGCAGGCATCGATAGTGTTTCCATCAGCGGTCACAAAATGGTTGGCTCCCCTTTGCCTTGTGGCGTGGTTCTGGCCAAGAAGGAATATGTTGATCGCATTGCGTGTGGAGTAGAATACGTCGGCACCCTTGACACCACCATCATGGGTTCGCGAAACGGCCTTACTCCGTTATTTTTATGGTATGCATTTCGTACCATAGGCCTCGAAGGATTTCATGAAATCATCCAATCATGCATGAATGTTGCCGCCTATGCTGAAACAAAACTCAATGCCTTGAATCGCCATGCTTGGAAGCATCCAAATTCCCTCACCGTGGTTTTTGACAGACCATCCCCCACTCTTGTTTCTAAATGGCAATTAGCTTCGAAGGGCAGTATCAGCCATTTGATTGCCATGCCTCATGTGACTTGTGAAAACATTGATGAGCTTGCGGAAGATCTTGCTGGCGAAAAGCAGGACACTCGGAAAAACCGCAATTATCCTTCAACGGTTCGGAGAAGCTTATGAAGCAGATTACTATCGTTGATCAAGACCGGCCCGGATTGCTTTCAGACATCTCTGAATTATTGGGGGCTGCGGGTGTTAACATCGAAAGCATTGAAGCTGAAAGCGTCGATGCAACTGCGGTCATTACATTGATCGTGGATAAATACGATGAGGCACTGAGAGCATTAACAGTTAGCCCGTTTAATGCCATCAGCGAAGATGCAATGGTAGTGCGAGTTCCAGATAAACCAGGGGAATTGGCCCTGCTAATGAAACGCTTCAAAGATGCCAACATTAGTTTGCGAAGCTTGGTGATTTTAAAGCATGATGCAGGCCATGCCTTCGTGGCACTTTCAACCAATAACACCTTGGAATCGCAAAACTTGGTGCGGGATATTCTGGTCGGTTAGCCAGGCATCAAGCGCTCATCTTTTTTATGAAGCGGATGTTGATCTTTAGTGCCATCCACAAAACAAGCCACCCATTCTGCCAACCTTTTCCCTAACCTTCTGCACGCTTCTTGGGTTTCTTCACCGCGAGGTTCGCGCACGGAAACCGCACCATAATGCAGTGTCATTAACTTGCTTACATAATCGGTAACGCCAAACACCAGGAATCCAAAATTCATCAAGACCATTAGGATAGATTGACACGCTATTTCACTGCCACCCGCCGATCCACCAGAGGAAGAAAATGCGCAAGCTATTTTCCCATCCACTTTCATCCATTGTCCCGCCATGGTTTCATCCCAAAAGCGTTTCATCTTCCAAGAAAGCAATCCCATGTTAGTAGGGCTTCCAACAGCAATGCCATCACACCAGATCACATCTTCTGCTTTGGCCTCATCAATTTTGATCACCCTAATTTCCATATTGGGAATGGATCGCGCACCTTCAGCGATTAATTCCGCCATCTTGGCGGTATTGCCACTCATGGAATCATAAAGCACAAGTATTTTTCCCATATGTTCACCCTTCCTTTATTGGTTGAAAATTCACCTACTGAATTAGTGTAACAAGAAATACCGTAGCTAGTTATTTCCTTTACTCGAACTTAATTCCTTGTTGATTCTCTTAGAAATATGGTTAGTCTACATTAACTTTTCAAGGAGAATAGCATGCAGAAGAACTTGTTAAAATTAGCTTTGATCGTAGCGTTTGGATTGGTAATTATTGCGAATGCATCAGCACAAGGGCCCTATGATTGGGGTCAATGGCGTGGCCCGCAACGTGATGGCATTTGCAAGGAAACCGGACTTCTGCAAACTTGGCCAAAAGAAGGCCCTCGTCTTGTTTGGAAAACTGCTGGCATCGGAGGCGGATACAGCACACCATCAGTCGCCAATGGCAAAATCTTCGGCATGAGCTACCAAGCAGATAACGAAACCGTTTGGGCACTTGATGAAAAGAATGGCTCTAAAATCTGGGAAACCAAAATCGCACCCAAAGGCAAGGTTGGATACAACGAAGGATCCCGCTGCACCCCCACCGTTGATGGCAAAAATCTTTATGTCGTAGGCGTCTCCGGCGATGTTGTATGCCTTGAATCTAATTCAGGAAAAATACTCTGGCAGAAAAGTTTCGTCAAGGATTTCAAAGGCAAGATGATGTCGGGTTGGGGTTTCTCTGAATCTCCGCTCATTGATGGCGATATGGTTATTGTAACCCCAGGCGCTGATGATGCTGCCCTCGTTGCACTTGATAAAAATACTGGCAAGACAATCTGGGCTTCCAAAATTGATGCGGGCGGCGGCGCAGGTTACGCCTCGGTTGTTATTTCTGAAGCTGGCGGTATCAAACAATACATTACTTGGCTTGGCAAATGCATCGTTGGCGTTAATGCAAAGGATGGCAAGTTCCTTTGGCGCTACGGAGCCAATGCTAATGGTACTGCAAATATCCCTACCGCAATTGTCAAAGATGATCTCGTTTTCTGCTCCACCGGCTATGGCAAAGGAACGGCACTTGTTCGACTTATTCCTGATGGCAAGGGTGGCATCGAAGCCAAGGAAGTTTATTACCTGAAGGAACAGAGCAAGGATATTCAAAACCATCATGGTGGTATGGTTCTTCTTGGCGACCATGTTTATTTTGGCACGGGCCATAACAGTGGTGTACCCTGCTGCTTGGAAATGGCTACAGGCAAAGTTGTTTGGAAGGAAGAAAAACGACCAGGTTCTGGCTCTGCCGGTGTTCTCTATGCGGATGGGAGACTTTATTTCCGCAATCAGGATGCAACCATGAACCTACTTGAAGCCACCCCCAAAGGCTATAATTTGCTTGGTTCATTCAAGCTTGCAGAACCTAGTGCTAAAGCTAGCTGGCCTCATCCAGTGATTGCCAACGGTCGCCTTATCATTCGCGATCAAGATAAAATCTTCAGCTATTCGGTCAAAGCTGCACAGTAGTAACTTTGCTTGATTTGAAGTCCATGGACTTTATGCCCATGGACTTTTTTATTTCTCATATGAAACAACTTTATGGCTGATTCAATTTATGATGTCATCGTAATTGGCCTAGGCGGCATGGGTAGCTCTGCTGCAATGCAGCTTGCCCTTTCCGGCCTTAAAGTTCTAGGGTTAGAACAATTCGAACCCAATCATGAACTAGGTAGCTCACATGGGAAAACCCGCGCTATCAGGCTTGCCTATTACGAAAACCCTAATTATGTTCCCTTGCTTAAACGCGCTTATCATCTTTGGCATGATCTCGAATGGCGCGTGGGCGAAACATTGCTTGAAGAATGTGGCTGCCTAAGCGTGGCTTATCCCAATCATGAAGTTATTCAAGGAATCATTGCGAGTTCAGCACTTCATTCTCTGGATGTTGATTTTTTATCCCATGAACAACTTGTAGAAAAGTACGGGTTTCTCAATCTTCCTGAAGGCTATGTTGGAGCCTACGAAAAACTAGGTGGCTACCTTTGGGTTGATCGTTGTGTACGGGCCTTTCAAAAAATCGCCCGCAATAACAAAGCTAATCTCCTTTTCGAAACCCCAGTTACTTCCATTCGAAATGTTGGTACGGATATCGAGGTGGATACTCCCAAGGGAAAATATCTGGCTCGCAAAGTGGTTATCACTGCGGGCCCTTGGGCTGCAAATTTTCTAGGCACTTCAGGCAAATGTTTAAGCCTCATGAGGCAGACCACCCATTGGTTCATGCCTGAAAAACCACAAGACTTTTTCAGGGATAAAGTACCCGTCTTCATGGTCGCTGACCAAGAAGGATTCTTTTATGGATTCCCCATGGTCGACCCGGAAGGAGTCAAAATAGCCAAGCATTACGGTCAAGTTGAAGTTCATCAACCTTCTGAAATTATGCGCGGGATACTTCCCGAAGATGATGCCGCACTCCGGGTGTTTTTAAATCGCAGGATTCCAACACTGGCGAAATCGCATTCCCCTCTTGCAAAAACTTGCATTTACACCCTCTCACCTGACAGGCATTTCCTGGTGGGCCCGCTTCCCGAAAACCCAAATATCATCGTAGGAGCAGGGTTTTCAGGGCATGGATTCAAATTCGCTTCCGTCGTGGGCGAAATATTGAGCCAGCTTGTTTGCAACCAACCTGTCAACCTGAACATTGAATTTTTAAACTTAGGTCGTTTCCTCAATGACAGCGACAGGTAATAAAATTATCATTAGATCGTTGTTTCATTTAACTTTACGAAAGGGATAATTATGAAGAGTTGGAAAATGCTTGCGTTCGTGTTGTGTGCAATTGTTGGTTCTAATGCCTCCACGCTTTTGGCACAGGAAAAATCGGCTTTCGCCTCCGCCACCATTGATCTTGGGGTTGTGGTAACGGATATCGAAAAAGCTGCAAAATTTTACACCGAGGCAATCGGGTTTAAAGAACTCAAGGGATTTGATGTACCTGCTGATTTCGCAGCCGATGCTGGCCTTACTGCCAAAAAAGCGCTGAGCATTCGGGTATTTGTTCTGGGAGAAGGGCATGGCGCAACCAAGCTTAAACTCATGCAGATTGAAGGCGTTAAACCAAAAAAATCGGAAAACGAATTCATTCATTCTCAAACTGGGTTTCGCTATCTAACCATCATTATCAATGATACCAATGCAGCCATGGAACAACTGAAAAAAACAGGGGTCAAACCAATTGCTAAAACTCCTATCATGATTCCTGAGACGATTGCCAAGGATCTTTATTTGACGATTGTACAAGATCCAGATGGTAATTTGGTCGAACTAGTCGGGCCCAAAAAGTAAGACTGATTAAAACTAAAAGGACACATGAAGTTATTTCGTGTGTCCTTTTTTATTGAATGATAAGAAAGTTTATAAAGCAAACTCTTGGAGTTCTTCAAGGCTTGCAAATTCCAAGGTGGAAATGTGAGTTGCGTTCAGATTCACCTTTGGGGCAAAACCTGCATCGTAAGCTTCTTTCCAACGCGATGCGCAAAGGCACCAGCAATCACCTGGTTTTAAACCAGGGAAAGCCCAATCAGGAACTGGCGTAGAAAGATCGTTGCCTCTCTCCTTGCTGAATTTTAAAAATTCTGCAGTCGCTTGAATACAAACAGTGTGAATGCCAAAATCGCCTGGCCCAGTATCGCATTTACCATTTCGGTAAAATCCTGTCTTTGGAGACATGCAACAAACTTCAAGGTCTTTTCCCAACACATTTTTCCCGCCTGACATATTTCTTTCTCCAGTTGAACTTCTTTATGCTAAAATTTTATTATGAATCATCAAAGTTAAACACTTTACAAACATAACATCTTTTGAACCCCTTGGGGAGAAATACTTATGAGCTTGATATTAACTATTCTAATTTTTTCTATGTTTTCTTGTGTTACCCTCGCCGATGGATCTTTCCCCAAGGTAATATCTCAGGCTTTCAGTCCGAAAGGCGACGCAAAACCCCAAGGAATTATTATCAAAACCGAGGCTGAACTTTCAAAGTTTCTAGACCTACCAGTTGATGAAGCCAATACTAAAATCAAGCAACTCCTTAATGTTAAAGAGATAAACTTCACAAATCAAATGATTCTGATTATTCAAGGTGGCGAGTGCATGTCAGGTGGGTTTAAAGTTGTGTTCGAAAAATTTCAATCGACAGGCAATTCTCTTCAAGTGCTCTGGAAATTGCAACCGCCAGACGCAGATGCTTTTGTAACCCAGGCTTTAACTTATCCTTCGCTTGTACTTCTTGTAGAAAATTTCAAAGGTGAGATTACTTTCAAACAAACCCTTGATGTAAAAAAATAACCTCACTTGGGTATATTTCCAGATGAGGTTAGATGATGAATAAAAATCATTTATTACTTCTAACGGGAAGCATCGCGACCTTGCGGATTTAAACCTCGATTGAACATAGGCGCATTTTTCATGAACTCTTGAAATTTTTCTTCCCCCATGGCTTCCTTCAGGCTCATCATCATGTTTTGTTGAAGTTCACGAATTTCGGCCATCATCTTTTCACGGTCGCCATTCGCTTCTCTTCCTTTTGCAATTGCATCCTTAATTTTTTCCTGCTGCGTATTCATGATGCCTTCAACCTTGGCTCGAACATCTTTGCTTAAGTTTAAATCATTAAGCATACGCTCTCTAGCTTCTGGACCTGCTTCTGGCCTTGATCCCCGATCACCTTCACGGGGAGGATTTGCTTTGCGTTCGCCTTCTGGTCTGCCTTTGCGCTCAGTTTCAGGCCTACCTGCCTCGGGGCCACCTTTACGATCGCCTTCACGGGGCGGGCCGACTGGACCAGCTTTTCTATTCATATCTTGAGGGTTCATTTTTCCCCACCCACCCATGCCGGGCTTTCCTTGTGGGCCACCAAATGGCATACCACCTCGTTGCATCATCATATTCTGTTGCATTGTAGAACGGCCAATTTCCATCATTACATTTCTTGCTGCGACTGCAGTTGCCGCATCTTTACTTTCGGTCATTTCCTTAAGTGAATATATTGCAGCAGGCCCCATACTAACCAATGCTCTTCTTGCACTGTTTCGAATATCATCATTTCTATCAGTCATTTTTTCAGCGAGGACTTTGATCCATGCTTCAAGTTCTTTACCAGGCTTTGGAGGCATCATAGGATTCATAAAGCCCTTACCACCCATACCAGGCATCGGGCCTCGGTTATCCTCACGGGGTCCATTATTGTTGGCCCCGGGCACTCCTGGACGATCTTGGCCAGGCCGCTCTGCTTGAGAATTATTTTTATCACGCTTTGGTTCTTGTGCACCAAGAACACCAAAAAGCGACAAAGCTGTTAATGGCAAAGCCAATACTAAACCACAACGAATTTTTGTGAACAAACTCATGATCATTCCTTTGCTTACGAAATACAGTTGGAATTTAAGACTTAGGCAGGTGGTAAGGTAATCAAAACAAAAAAACCAGTCTACCTTGATTGAAACTTACCAAATGAAGCATTAAAAGATGATGAGTTATTAAAAATAATAAGGAGACTTTTCACTTATTTTTTCAGCCAAATAAGCACAGGGAGAAACTCTTTCGCCCAAATAAGCATATTTGTTGATAAGAAAGATTATTTTATCCCAGCCTTGTATTTCAGCCCATTTGAAAATCCCCCCCCATTCCTTGGGAAAGCCCAAGGTTAGATTCAAAGCTAGATCAACAATATCAGGGGTTGGCACAATTTTTTCCCCAAGAATCCTATTCGCTTCAACAAACAAAATAATCAAAAGCCTCTCCATGACTTCTTCATCTGACAAACTTAAGGTACCCTTTTGAAGGGGTTTCAACATTTCAAGTAATAAAGGGTCTTCAGATTTTTCGTCAGTATCTGAATATTTGTAATACCCGAGTTTGTTTTTCTGGCCTAAACGCGCTTTCTCGAGCAACCATTTATTGATAGTTGGCGGTGGAAAACGGCCTCCCAAATTTTTGTCTATGATCGTATTAAGATAAACAAGATTATCAATTCCAGTTAAATCTGAAAATTCAAAAATGCCCTTGGGAAAACCAAACCGAACGGTAGCTTCATCCACCGAATAAGGGTTCATCCCCTCAACAACAACTTCTTGCGTTTCTCTCAACAAAACCAACAACAATCGATTTGTTAAAAAACCAGGCGAGTCGTTCACCACGATTGGCACTTTCTGAAGCTTAATGCATAAACCAACTAACGTAGCAACGCATTCATCGCTTGTAAGATCGGTACGAATTATTTCAACCATGTTAGGGTGAATCAATGGCGGGCAAAAATGAAGTCCCGCAAAATTAGTTGGATTCTTCAATTGCAACGCAAGTTTCTTCAACGAAATACTCGCGGTGTTAGAACAAATAATCGCTCCTTCAGAAACCATGGAATCTAATTGATGCAACAATTCCACCTTAGCATCTTCATTTTCAATAATTGCCTCGAGAATCACCTTGCGGTCTTTAATCGATTCCAAAACTGTTGATGTACTTAACCGCCCAAGAACTTGCAACAATTCTTCGATAGAAAGGGCAGCCATTCGCAATTTGGAATGTAACTGCTTCATGATTGCAGTGGTCCCCAAGCCCAAATTAAATGGGGCTACATCAACCAAAAGCGAGGGAACACCCCGCTTCGCCATCAACAATGCAAGCGATGGCCCAATAGCCCCGGAACCAATAACCCCAACATTATTCAAATAGTTGGGAATCACTGCTTCCCCAATTTGTCTTGAATGGACAATTTCACTGCGTGTCTCTTCAAGACTGAAACTATTTCTTACATAATTAGATTTCCACGCAACGACAAAAGCCTCTACATTGGAAGCCTGTGAATCAACAGCGGATTCACAGCAAGAGTTTACAAAAAAATTGATAACACTTTTTTTCCCACTCTCATTTTGAACAAACGACTTACTTAAAAACTTTGCCCTCACCAACTCACGTTGCTCCTGCGAAACCGGAGATGCAGAAGTCTTTGCGATTCTGCGGGTTTTCCAAGCTTGGCTTACAAATAACTTCTTCACCAAATTAGTTGCATTATTCATTAAAAAATCAGAATTGATCAATTCATCAAGAACATTTTTATTCATCATGCTAGAAGCGGAATAGGTAACTCCGCTAGCGACCATTTCCAAAGCATTATCAATACCACAAATCCGGGGCAATCGGGATGCAGCACCCAGCACAGGGGGAATTCCTATATTAATTCCAGGCAAACTAAAACCAGTGAAACGATTATCGCAACCAATCCGATAATCAAAAGCCAAGATAAACTCAAAACCACTGCCAATGCATGGCCCATTAACACCCACTACGGTGGGAAAAGGCATTGTTTCAAGCAAATTCAAGCAAGCACTCGCAGTGTTTAATAAATTGGTTTCATATCCTGGGTTGTTATTTTTAGCCCGAATTTCTTCCCAATGATAATCACAAAAAAAACAATCATCCTTGGCACTAGTAAAAATAAGCCCCTTCAGATCTGTTCTTTTCTGCAAAGAAACTAACATCTTTGCTAGCTGGTTGAAAAAATCCTCAGAACAATAATTCTGTTGTGATTCTTGCTGATCCCATTGCAGCATCGCAATGTTGCCATCAGCTATTCCTAAATCCAAACCCGAATTTTGTGAACTATTAAAATCAATCATCAGATTACTTTCGTTTAACTTAATTGCAGACTTTGAATGAACGATTTTCTAAAAAAGAGCAATACAAAAATTCTACCTACAACGCCTAAAATAAAGCATGCTAATACTATGATAGTTAACCCAAGAAACAAATAAGACCCTATGCCCACAAATAAAACCTGCTCAGGCCATGTTATTGCTAATATTTTATGAAACTTACTTAAAGAACTTAAATAATAAACTGAAATCACCAAGCCAACCCAAATAGCAGCCCCCCAAGGAGCATTAAGAAACCCCGGTCCTCGCCTTAAAATCATTGATAAATCCGGCCCCTTTTGGCCTACGAATAACTCAACTATTTTAGGATTAAATACTTTATCAGTTAAATTTGAAATATCATTAAAAGGCTTTTTATCTGCATTAATCTCAGCTTTTGCCATAATTGACTGATAATTTAATTCGGTTGCGGATTCCCTATTTTTTAGCAAAAGCTCTTCCTCCCAATTCAGTAATTCCATTCCGTTTTCGGTAAGTGAGTCCAAGGCCTTTGCCCTTGCTATAATTTGAAAAAATAGATCCTGAATTGGTTGTAAGTTGGATAAATCCTGCGATCGAATTCCCGCTTCTTTTGCTCTACTTTTTGAAATTTCCAGCAAAGACTTTGCCAGATTCTCCATAGCCGCAAGTTCTTGTACATATAAAGCAGATGATTCCACTTTCCAAGATTGAAAAGGTTGCGTTCCAACTATCAGTGTTTTTCCATAATTAGATTTGGAATTAGCTACAGGCACTTTATTTAGGAAGTCAGCCCACAGCAAATCGCTCTTCAAAAGTTGAAATGAAATTTTCAATTTTTGAAAACCAATCTTCGATGATTTGAAAACATACATTTGGTCTTCCCCAACATTTTCAGGATAAATGAAGGAATCATCTAATTGACAGGAGATAAATTTAGATGGGTTAGGCAACAATACTTTGAATGATCCTGGAACTGGAAAATAAACCCAAAACACTGATGTTCCCTTGATTGAGCCATTTTTCTGGGATTCACCATGAATGATATTATGGACAACGATTGGTGCTTCTTCAGAATTAAATTTTTGATTACTCAAGCGAACATTAAGGGCCCAAGTTTTTGCATTTATCTTGTAAAAATCTGCACGATTATTACCAACCTTTTTCCTTAACATCGGAATTTCTGCAACAGCAACCCCATTTGCAACTTTTGCCAATCCTTGCATATTTTCCAAGCTATATCCCTCATTCGGTATGCCTACCCATGAAATTAATGATTCGACACCTTTCAAGTTCCACATCGGAATTTTAATTGTGCCATTAGATAATGGCTTACTAATATCGCAAGATATACTGAAATTAATGAGCCCTTTCTTTTGCGATTCTGGAATGATCAAAGACCACTTCCGAATATTTTCCTGATTACTCAAAGGCTCTAATTTTATGTTGGGTGGTAATTCGAATTTTAAATCCTCATCTTCCCAGCCTTTGATAGAAAATTCGTAAATTGAAATATCATTATTTGTCCGATTTATTTCAACATCAAGCCTAGCTCTGGTGATTAACTCTTTTTGATCAAACCACAGAAGTATGTTTGCACTGCCAGAAGATAATGAAGGTTTGATTTCAAATTGAGCCTGATAGTTTTTTTCATTCGAGGTTAGTGCCAACGGATCTGAGGTATCACTAAATCCTTTAAGATTAAGTGGTTTCAAATTAATGTTAGTATCGTGTGACAAAACAATATTACTGGTTGTTTTCGTAGCAAATATAAAATTAGATCTTGGAACTTCAATAATAGGTGAACTATTACTTTCTAATGCAGTAGCTAAAATTTCAGCAACAAAAGAAACTTCTTTAGCAGGTTTTTCCAACCATATTATTACTTTAGTTCCATTTTGTGCCCACGATTGAATTCCGTCGCCTACAAGTTTAGTAACTATGTATTTGGCTTGGCCATCGAGTTGCCATTCCACAAATAAAATATCAGGAAGAATACTTTTTAGTGATGCGTTGATTGAAAACTGACTGGACTTGGATTGAAAATGGCCTTTGATTAATTGAATCGCATCGAATTTAAAATGGGAAGGAGATATATCCAAGGTAAGCACAGGCGGATTGTTGGGCTCTCTGCGAAAAGAATAGGCAAAAGCAAAAGATTCTGATTCGAGTTTCTCGTTTTCAGGCAAAAATGGAGCAAAATTTTTAGTGCTGATACCCGTCAACCTAAGAGGCAGAATCTGTCTGTTGATATTACAATTAATGGATTTGTATGCAAGAAAACTGCCGCCCTCGATAAAAACTCCAACCGGGGTCGGTACTGGAACTTGCCAGCGTGTTGACATCCCATTCATAGGAATAAAAAACGCACTAATCTGAATGTTACCTGAAATTCTTCTGGAAAAATTTAGGGTAAGCCTTTGACCAACAGGCGTAGGTTTTAAATTCCAATTGATCAAAGCAACAGGGGTTTGGCCTTGTCGAATAATTGGATTAAGAGAAGAAGGAAGTAAATTGGGTGGTAGATCTATTTCGAAAAAATCAGTTCCCGCTTCTGGAATTTGCAAATCCCAAAAAGCTTGCATTCTGCTTGAATCAAGAGAGATATCCCAGATATAGGCCTCTTTAATCAAAGGCTTAGATTTTGGAGGTAAAGGCCCGTTACTCCACTTTAAATTTAGAGGGCCAGATACTTTCCCTAGATCGGCATTTATTCGCGTAGAGTTTCCAGATCGAACAACCAGAGACGCACCCAGACTTCCTGCAAGTGATGGTTGCTCTACATTTGCTGGTAGCGCGCATTGGAAAAAATTAATGGGCGATACAGGAAGCCTGAAAGTAGACGTTCGTTCAGCAAATTTTTCGGCAATGCCAACTTTAAATTCAGCCTTTAAAACATAATCTCCTTTTTTAGGGATCGGCAAAATCAAACTTCCATTTACTTTAGTAACCGGATAAGCAGGGAGATCATTCAAAAACATTTTGTCAGTAAGCCAACCCCCGGAAACAGGAATCTCCAAGTTGGAAAGCCCAGTACAATGAACATTCCAAATTACCTTGAAGTTAATGCTGTTATCAAGTGCCAAACCCTCATACTGGGCTTTAGTGATAAATGCTTTTCCTTCTGCGATTTGAAGTTTGCTATCTTTGAATTGTTTAATCAGTGCTTCGGGTACAAGATAGGTAACTACCTTTGCAGAGGAATCAGGTTCCACAAGCAGGTAGACATCAAAAATAGATGGGGCCTGCGCTATAAGGTTATTGTAAAAGAATAATATTCCCCAGAATACATAAGTCGTTTTTACCAATGATGGCATTATCGATTTCAAAGAAATTGCGGTGGAAGAAGTTGTAATAAATATCACATATTGTCCAAATTTTTTAATACACCATGCGAAAATGAACCACCAAACAAGAGGCAATAAGGGTAGGGGTAACCAACCCAAAGACAAACCTGCAAATAATGCGAGTGCAGGTTCAATATAAATCATGAAGGGTATATTTTTATAAGCAATAAAGGACATCAGAATAAATCCGATTAACAATCCTACAGCTTGAATGTGATGAGAATCAACCAAGGTAAGAGTTTCGTTTTCCTGAAATAACTCCCACCGTATTTTCTTGGGCGCATTGGATGTTTCCATGGGCGAAAGAGATGATGATACTTGAACAGTATGTGAAAAATTGAGAAGCCATTTCCACGCAGACACATAACGTTTTGATTTATCCATGCCTTGGGCTGAAGCTTCCTGCAAAATGTTTGCAATAGTAAAAGCAGCAGATTTATTTTCAACAAAACCGGCCCCAGCCTTACTGTTAGTCAAAAGAACAATATTAGAAATTGGAATGCATTTTAAGCCAAGAATATTGAGATTTTCTGAAATGGTTTTGGAAATATCAGGCAAATTACTTGCGGAGTTAAGATTTGCTATTTCGGAACAACCATGGTCAAGCACAAGCGAATAATTATTTTTAACCAGATACAATTGCAACGATTTTACAAGCTCATTAAATTTTCCGGAGTCGGCTGAATTCAATACTGGCTTTTGTTGCAAAATAGTGTTCAACAAAACATTAGCATCATCAGAATTTTCATAAATCAAAGACTTGGAACCAAGCAAATAATTGAGCGGGAATAAATAACCAAGGGCCCCTACAGATTCTTCCCTTACATCGATATTCCCTGCCCTTCGTTTAGCATTTGCAAAGGCAATTGGCTCCATACCCGGGGGAATCACCCAGATAATATTTTTATCCAAGGGCGAAACGGGTAACTCAGGATAATTGCAATCAATTGTTTTCCACAACCAACCTTTGGATGTATCTTCCTGATAACTAATAACGAGCTGAGTAGGCGCAGGGTTGATAATAGAAGTTGCAATGTAAGGAATCCGAAGTTGGTTCCCATTAAAAATAAAGTTGGAAACGATTTTGTTGTTAATCCTGATTTCTTTCACATCAGATTTCACAGGCAACGCAATGTCGAAAAAATCGTTATCCCATTCTTTGATGCTCAGTTTAAGTTGATTTTGAATTTTCCCATTTGCATGGAATGATTTTTCAAGGCTCGCCTGCTCAATGATTCCATAAGGTGATGAATCAGTTTGAAAAAAAGATTTAATCGTAAGCGAAGGAAATGAAGAGTCATAAGCAAAGTTTTTAAATTTCGGTTTAGTAGAAGGAAGGGATTTCAAACCTTTAGAACGAAAATCAATTGTTCTGTTTTTGGGAGATTCAATCTGAAGGTTCGCTTCAAACCGTTGGTCAGAAGGAAAACAAACCAAAGGGATTTCATTAGGATCCTTGGGCAGTTGCGTTGTAAAAGTGGCATTGAAATTGATGGATTCTTTTGAGCTTAAAGGTTGGAAGAGATGAAAACGCCATCGTTCTGAAAATGGAAGAATCGCTGAAAGATTATAAAGAGAGATTCCGGGAATCGGGTTTAAGCCTGCCACTATATTGGCAATTTCAAAAGCATTGATTTTCTCAATCTTCTTAAAAGTAATATTGCGGTTGGGCGAAATCCATTTCCAATTTTCAGGATTTACCCCCGAAGGAAGAAGAAGATCAAATTTATCCACCAGACCATTTTCAGAGCTCAACAAAATATCTAGTTTAGTATCAAATTTATCTGTTTGTACCAAAATTGTAGAATTGCACCGCAGGATTGAAACACCTGTAAGTGGGATTAGTTCGATACTTCCTACAGGGAAATTTTCGATAAATTTAAACAAGTGATTGCATGGCTGTTTAAAGGATTGTAGTTCGTTTTGGCCATCAATTTCAACCAAGTCAGATTTAAGCGTTGATTGATATGATGAAGCATCATATTGAATTGCAAAAAAACCTTCATTCAAAATGGAATTCAAAGGTAGTACTGCTGGAAATCCCCAGAGATTTGTCTTTTTACTTTTAGTATCGGGGGCCATTCGGATGGATAGCGTGGGGGGCCTTGTTTTATTTTGGTCCAAGCTATTGGGATTGCCAAGAATCAGAGGATTTTCCAATTCAATCCTAAGTAATTGCTTTCCCTGATTTTGTAAAACCGACCAATCTTTGATATGCGTATCTGCATTAAGAGACAATTGCTCGACACCCCACCCTGCAGGCAACTGCACCAACAAAGAAGAAATTGATCCATTCAAAAGAAAATAAGAAATGGTGGATTGTAAAGATGCACCAGAAATGGTGGGCTGGAATAAAAGTTCTTGTTGGGTGCGAAACTGGGCGCCACCAACCGAAACTCGAATAGAGGGATATGTCAAATTTTTTCGCGAAGTCAACCCACCTCCAACCAACCTGAGTGCTGAATTTTGTAATTGTTTGGTGCGTGTATCAGCAAGAATAAAATCGCCCATGATAAGATCTTCGAATCTAATTTCCGGACCAGCAAGGATGGTGATTTCTTCACGATATGAAGGAAGGTTATTAAATCGTACCCAAGGTGTTTTCCAGAGAGATGATTTTTTAACTACGGATGAGCCAAGTGTTTTGATTACAATTTTGTCGGGTCTACATAAATTGTTGTGTAACACTACTTCCAAAATTTGTGCATTATCTCTAACATGTATTTTCCAACTCTCAACCTGATCTGATAACACCTCAAGAATCTTCAAGCCTTGTGCATATTCGAACTCAAGGATTTTCGACCCATTGGTAAGGCCTTCAAACGAAAATACAAATTCAGAATAAGTGGCTTCAGGAGCAATCTCATGGCTTGCCTGAAGTTTGTCAATGCGTAAACCATCAAACCTGCCATGCATTGCAGGATCCTGAAGTAATAGTTCAATTTTTGTTTCGCCACTGGCAATTATCTTCAAAACTTTTTTGATGCTGTTGGGTACAGGAGAGTAAGGTTCAACAGAACCTTTAGAAATGAGGATAAAATTCCAATTAAAAGGTATGCTAAGCTCAAAAGATTGCAGAGAAGCTTGTGGAATGCGAAGTAAAACATGGTGCCCATCGGGCAACTGTTCGGTTTTCAGCGACCATTCTAAATCACAAGGCGATTCATTATTTTCTGGGATAAGAAGCGAAGTGGTGCCTGGAATAAAATCACCGAGCAGAGCTTCTTTATCTTTCCAAGAAGCTTTCTTAATAGCAATGTTAAGGGGTGAAATGGGGAAATAGGTTTGATTTTTTGAGCTCGAATTAAAAACCCAGTTCGCCTTACCTACGATGCCATTATCTTTCCATTCTCCCTGATAACTAGCTTGGGTTAATGCAGAAATGAATGAGAGTTGGGAGTTGGGAGTTGCAGTCTTTCTTAGTTTCTCGAATTCGGATGCGGGCATAGGAACAAAAGCATCGCGAACATTTTTTTCAAGAAACTTTGCATTTTGCCCAGGTGGGACCACCACAATTCGAAATTGGGGGCCTATGATTCGATCCAAGGAATTATCCTGACTACTACCAGGCAATACCATCACAAGATATGCCAGAATAAACATTGCACAGGTCATGCAGCGAGTAATTCTCCCAGCTTGCATGATTTTACCTCTATTAATCTGGCAGAACATCTTGCACCAGAGTTGCCTTGCTAGCACGCAGGTTCGAGGTGTTATTACTAGGTATTGAAGGATCGGGACGCACCCAATACCCTGTTGCCTCATTGTTATTTTTTGGAACAGGTTGTTGTGCGTTTCCGAATTGTTGTTTTTTATAATTCGGTTGGATCGTGGATAACGATCCCTTGGTTCTGCTAAACGAAGCAAGATTCGCTGCCTGATAAGCTATAAGCAATTTTCGAATTTGAATTAATCCACCACCGATAATCAAAGCATAAAGTACAGGCTGAATACCCAAGAAAATTCTCGATGCAAGCATCGGGAACAGGGCAAAGATTATCGCTGCCAATACCACCATGAAAAATCCAAGCCAAGCCAAATTAGTAACAATCCAAGTTTTTATTTTCGTGTTGTAAAAAGAATAAAATAGCACAGAAAACGCAATTAGCGATAACAGCATCTGCGATGCAGTCTTGGGGGTATGAACAAGGGTAAGGGAAGATTGCGGATAATTTAATATAAGCAAATCAGAAGAAGCAAGAATCGAATCTCCAGAATTGATATCAACCTGAGGCATTCCTTCATATTCCACTGGAACAATTATGGTATCTAATGCCAAGAAAAGATTAGTCCAGTACCATTGTTTTGATGTTTCATAACTAGGTTCAGGCAATAAAGCGATTCGACTTGAAGGAAGTCTGATCCACCAATTTACGCTTAAATCATGATTAGCTATTAACGGTATGGCCAAGGTGTTATGGAAAGAGGATAAAATCCCCTGGGGCCTTGGGACTATATATTCCCATTCCAGAATAAAAGGTTTGTCTTGGGTATTTTTTGGAAGATTGACCCGTGTAAGGTTTCGGCCTTGGGTTACATATTGCCAATTGCATATCAAATTATTGACGGAGAGTTTCGCGCCTTGAAAATTGGAGGGCATGGAAAAATCAATCACTTGATCAATCGAATTTTTAAAATGATAACTCACCCGGTATACGATTTGATTTTGTTCAAGCTTTGCACGAGCAAGTATTTTTTCGACCCCGGTAACTTCGCCCAACCCGGAAGATAAATCAATCTCTAAAGCGCTGGAAGTTTTTTCATCTCGGAAAGAGGCATTAGGAAGACGGATATTTTTCGCAACCGCTTCCAAGGGGTGTTCTTTCCATGAGTTGTTTTTGGTGGTGATAACCACGCCTGGCTTCGCCCATATCTGAATTACGGAATCTTGCTTGGAATTAAGAAGCGATAAAAAAGGTAGTTGCAAGTTCTTGGCTTCCTGAGATATCGGGAATTCATAATCAAATTCCAAGTCAGTTTCTTTATTGGCACCCGTAAGGGCAATAGCCAAAATTCCTGTTTTATCGTCAAGAGTTTCAATCCGCCCGCCCTTTAATAGCCTTAAATTTTCTGATATCTCCTTGGGAACACTAAGTTCCACCATCGTAGGAACTCTGCCCAAAAATCGCAGATGCATTTGCTGTTTGCCAAAGGCGCTTGCATCCTTGAGTTGAACATCAATGGTTTGTTTAACTTGGGTTTTATCATCTGCGGGCTTAAGGATTACATCAATTTTCTGACTAAACTTTTCAGATTTCCAAACCTGCTTGTGCGTTTCATGACTTAGAAGTTCAAATGAAGTATTAAGCTTTTCACTAGTCAACAAATGAAAATCATCAGGCGTAACCAAACTGATTTGCACACCTCTGTCCCGTACCAGCATCGGCAAGGGCAGAGAGATTCGGGAAGTTTCTTCAGGCGTAAATGTTTCATGAAAATCCAACGAAAACTGAAAAGGATTCAGTAATTCTTGAGAAAATTGAACAACCATCTTTCCTGATTTTCCATCAAACACCACATCCCGGATAATATTAGCTGGAATCGGACCTTTGTTTTCATCATAAACCATTCCAGATGGGATCCGGATTTCAACCTTGTCAGTTCCAGTTCGAACCGGTGTGCAATCAAAATTTGTTGTGATATTCCAATACCATTGATTGTTCTCTTTTCTAGCTAGGCGAACCGTGTGAACTGTTTTTACTTCCAATACCCCACGAATCAAATCCAATTGCAAGTCAAGCAACGAAAGCGAATTCACCCCGGTGAACGCCCCGGGCTTTTCATGAACAGGATGATTCCAATAACGAAACGATGCAAAAACATTCGGATCCCGTTGTTTATCTTGAGCACTAACTTCCTGACTGATGATTTCTCCCCTAGGCTGATTGCTAACTTTAAGATCACTACCATGGTTACTTAAAAGAATTACGCCCGTCTGCCTGATTGCGCTTGTAAGAAGATAAGGGCCGATAGGTAATTGCCCACCATTGGCCGGAATAGCCGCCTGGCTTTCCACAACAAGCTTTAGGGGTTCACTACTATTATCATTTAGTTTAATTTTTCTGTAACCAGCAAACTTATGATCATTTTTTTCGATGCTAAGAATGCGAGCTTCATCTGCAGGGCTAAATGGCCTTACTTCACTTCCCACCGGAACAACCAAGTCAAGTACATCAAGCCTGCCACCTAGAGCGCCGATTTTAATTTCCGCTCGTGCATTCAGAAGTTTATCATCCATACGAACAAGAATCGTTGTTTCGGAAGTTAGCGCCTTGGGTTGGGAATCTCGCTGCGCTGATTTCCATATCGTTTGAATCATGGTCAAGGGGCCCAAGGTTGCGCTGAGCCGATTACCCTTAAAAAACACCAGAGGCTCTTGATTGTTCTTGCTGCTGATTTTTGGTTTAACTGTTCCAGAAGGCATGTCGAGTTCAAGCTGGGTAATAGCAGCGCCAGGCATATCCAATTCGAAAGACTGGTTTTCACCTTGATTCTTTACCGTGACCAACAAGTCGAGATCAAGATCATGAGCGCCCGGGGTTTCAACAAAAACAACAAAGCCTTCCAAGGTCTTTTTAAGCAGGGGGATTTTTCCATCCATCATTGCAGAACTTGCTTGGCCCAAACCGCATCCAAGCAAAATGTTCATCCCAGGTTTTTCTGTTTGAAATGAAAATCGTATTTTTAACTTAGCAAGATTAGACTCCACTTTTCCATTGATAAGAACCGAACTAGGGGGCAGAGGCTTTATTTCAACCTGCTGTTCCTTGAGCTTTAATAACTCATCCAACAACTCTTGATATTTTTCAGGGGGCAGTACAACCATTTTGGGCAATAGCTTAAGGCTATCTGCTGCTTGTTCACAAAGCACCATAATCGCACCCGCAGGCGCCTGCCAAAAAGAAGCGGCCTTATTATCCGACCCTGTATTACTTGTTGATTTTGCTTTTTCGATACTTTTCGCTGGAACGGGTGTGGACGGATCTTGAGCCCCTGCATTAGTTATTGCAATAATTAGCACCAGAATTGAAATGATTCTGTTCAAAGAATACCCCGACATTCGAAAGACCTGACCTTTAATAATTCTAACTCATTTTTTCAGGTTGTGCTGTTAAGAAATGGAATAACCCGACCAAGCCGGGTGTTAAGCCTGTTGGCCTTTTCATAATCAGCAAAAACCAACCCCCTAAAACCATCAATTATAAGGGTAATAGTAATATTGAGGGTTATAAGCTCTACCCCCTTCATGTTAAACTACAACTATTATTTTTAAACCACCAGGAGCTTAATCGCAATGGGATCTGTAATTGATTTTGGCGCTAAGGGCGATGGGATTTCGGATGACACCATTGCAATTCAACATGCGGTCGAAAAATCCGGGGGAGATGTTTTGTTCCCCAAAGGTTCTTACCTGATCACCAAACCTATTCGGATAATGCTAGGCAACACCGGGCCCCATGGATTTCGTTCAGAAGGCGGAACCGCACGGGTTTTAATGAGAGGGGCAGGGCCTGCATTTCAAATCATTGGTACCCATCAGAAATCCGCTCTTCCCGAACATATCTCCACCAATTTATGGCTCAAAGAAAGAATGCCCCTATTTCAAGATCTTGAAATCACTGGGGATCATCCGGAAGCCGATGGTATTTCCTGCGAAGGTTCCATGCAACCCACCTTTAAAAGTCTTTTGATTAGAAAATGCAGACATGCTCTTCATCTCCGTATTCGCGATCGCAATGTGATTGTTTCTGATTGCCATATTTTCGACAACTCAGGCATTGGCATTTTCATGGATAAAATCAACCTTCATCAAATCAATATCACAGGCAATCACATCAGCTATTGCAAACGGGGAGGTATTGTTGTTCGAGAAAGTGAAATTCGCAACATTCAAATTGTTGGCAATGATATCGAATATAATTTCGACCCACTCGAATCCGGTTCCAACGATATTCTTTTCGATTGCAGAAAAGGCACCGTGCGCGAAGGAACTATTGCAGGCAACACCATTCAAGCAAAGGGCAGCCCAGGTGGCGCAAATATCCGCTTCCTAGGTGTTGGAAAAGATAACCCTAACGCTGTGGGGCTATTGGCAATTTCAGGAAATCTGATCGGGAGCCAAGAAACCGCAATCCATATCAATGCAGGGAGAAGTGTCGTTATTTCGGGTAACAGCATTTACAGCGGGTATCATCATTCGCTTTTATTAGAGGATTCCGAACACCTCGTGATCGGTTCCAATAGCATTGATCATAACCCCGAATATAAAGGAAATTCCACCGATGCCATCGTAGTCTCTGGGTGCAGAAACCTGCAATTCACAGGGAACATAGTGCAGCATACAAGGCATGCGGAAATCCCAGTCGAAGCCACCTTGGCGATAACCGATTCCACGAATGTTCAAATATCTTCCTGCCAGTTTCATCAGGCACGAAAACGAGGGATTCTTTTAAACAACAGCTCCATGGTTCGGGTGAGCGGTTGCCTTTTTACATCTGGAAAAGAACAGGCTGATTTCATCACCTCTGTAGATGTGGATGAGAAATCTAAGAAAGTGATGCTTAGTGATAACTTTTTCGCCAAGGGTAATAAAGGGAATTTCAACCTGCCTTTGCATGCCGGGCAGGCTTCAAACAATATATCGTCTGATTAATCTTGAAGTGAAGTAGCAACCACCTGCGATTTAGTTTTTTTCCCTGCGAGGTCAACCAGTGCAAGTTTTACTTTTGCCTGGGCACCTTCCCAAGGAAAATTAGTTTCCTCAAGCACAACACACCCACCAAATATCGGGGAAAGGGTGTCGCGTTTTTTCATCAACGCCCAGCGGGATCCACCATTCTTGTACGATTCCATTAATTTTTCTTCAGAGTGAAACTCAGGCATGGGTGCTTTATTACCAAGATAAAAAACAGCTTCACGAGTTTTATATAAACACAACCCACCTGGGTTCGAAACGGCAAACGCCTGAACCTGTTTAAGGAATTCCTTCTGGGTTCGATAAGCCTCTGCTGCAGGAAAAAAACCTTGAAAAAGGTAACCCATCAAAAACGATGCAAACCATCCGCTACATAAGAACCATGCATTCATTTCTTTTCTACGTGCCGCCCAATATCCGATTGCAAGGGTAGATATTACCATCAATCCAAAAATCAAACCGTAAGGCAACTGGGGCAAAGTATTCCAAGGATGGGGCATTATGTTTTCTGCAGGTACCAACAAAACCAACATGCTTGCAACAACCCCTAACAACAAATAAGAACTCGCCTTAAACAAAAATTCAGCCCACTTATTTAACTTCGAATACTCTGTTGCAAACAGCGATGCAATCAATATTGCAGCACCGGGCAACACAGGCAGCAGATAATAACTTCTTCGCGAGCTTGCCAAGGTGAAAAAAACAAACATCGAAATGAAGTACACCATTGCAAATAGATCAGATTGCTTATCTTTCAATCCCCCCTTGGGTTTTGAAAACCCCTGAACCAAAGCTGCGGGCAAAAATAGAGACCATGGCGCAAGCAAAGTGAATATCACACCAAAGTAAAGATAAATAGGCCCGATATGATTAACTGGGTTGTAAAACCGCCTGATGTTTTCACGCCAGACCATGCTTAAGCCTTCGCCATTCCCAAACCATGCCTGCGAAATTAAAAAGGGAGCAAGGTACACCAGAATTGCAATTGGCAATGCGATGAAAGTACGCCATTGAAACAGCCAAGCATTTGCCTTAAAGCAATTGACCACAATCAAAGAAGGTTTATATGCAGATAAAATCATTACCCGATTTTGTGCGAGGCTGTATACCCCTGCAACAAGCAAAGGCAATGCGAACCCAAGCAGACCCTTGGTTAATGAAGTTAAAGCCATCACGAGCCAGAATCCCAACACCCACCAGCCTTGAGGTTTTTTTTCATAGACAAGAAAAAGGTATAACGCAATCAAGATGCCCGCGATGTTTTCAAGATCCGTCGAAGCATGGCGTGAGAAAAAAACAAAGCTGTAACTTGTGCCCAAGATGATGCCTGAATATATCGCAGTTTTTTGATCATAAAGTCGCAGCGCTATTAACATGGTAAACAAAACGCTGATCATGCCGGATATTGCACTCGGCAACCTGCATGCCAACTCGTCCATGGCACCCGTGCACCAAGAGGAAAAAATTACGAGCCAGTAAGAGGCGAGGGGTTTATCGTAATAGGTATTGCCATTGATGGTGGGGAGAAAATACTGCTTGCTTTGCAACATTTCGCGAGGTATCTGGGCCCAGCGCAATTCTTCTGACCACAAAGCTCTGCCACCAAGTTGAACAAAATAAAGCAACCCAAAAAAGCATAATAGCAACACCATCAGGAACCATGATTTCATTTCATAGCTTTTGAATGATTCAAAATTTCCCGACTGATTCTTGGCCATTGCTTCCTGCAGGAGTTAACCTTAATTGTTCGGTATGCAAAGCTTAATCAGAACCATTGTTTTAAGGTAGATCAAAATGGAGGAGTTGCAGTGGATGGGCTTGAGGGCACTGGGAAGAGGGTTGGGAGTTTGGCAAGAAAGCAGAAGCAGAAGCATTTGCCACGGACGAACACGGAAGGAAGAACAAGCAGAAGATTAGACACGGAAGGAAGAATAAGCAGAGACATAAGCTTAGCCACGGATTAACACAGAAATAAAACACACCTTAATTTGGGTTGATGAATAGCTTCAAAGCCCATGGACTGTGTTCCATGGGTCGCTTGTTTTTGATTGATGGGAAGTAGGCAAAGCTGACCCACCCAGCGCAGTGGGTGGGCTTGAAGGCATTGATAAAAGGGTTGAGAGTTGGGGGAAGAAAAAGAAAAAGCAATAGGCGTGGGGCGAGCACCAGCGGATTTACATCCGCCGCTCAATAAAAAATGGTTGGCTTAAAGGCAATTAGGGAGAACAATGAACCCCCGCTTTTCAGCGAGGGTGACAAAGGTGGTGGCGGATATCCAAGGCAACCACTTAATGGTTGCCATGTTTCGCATCCATTTGAAATAAGGGGTTCTTGGCATCGCCCTTGGCGAGAATGTATGCCAGCAAATCGACGATCTCATCCCGAGTCATTTTATCCAGCATCCCCTTGGGCATCAGAGAGACAGGCGACTTGGTTTTAGATTCGATATCCGCCTTCTTAATTTCCTTGGGTGGCGTTTTCGCAAGCGGGTTTTCAATAATGGTAATCGCCTGCGGTGCATCCGCAACGATCATGCCTGTGATGGTCTTTCCTGATTTGGTTTCGAAAATGTAGGTCTGATACTTTTCGTCAATCTTAAGAGAGGGCTCAAGAATATGACGAAGAAGATCCAACTTGGTGTACTTCGGATCTAACTTGGTTAGGTCTGGGCCAAATTCCTGGCCTAGCCCTTCCATCTTATGACACGAGATGCATGCAGAAACCGTGAACATTTGTTTGCCCGCAGCAAACGAACGGCCATGTTTCATTTCTTCGATCGAAGAAGAAAGATCTGCAAACTTCCACTCGGTGCGGGGCCTTCGATCTTTCAGAACTTCATCTTCAACCTTAAGAGGGTTGGATGCGAGGTAGGCATCAGGATTAACCTGATACGCATCAAGATCCGCAACGACATAAAGTGCGCCATACATTCTGCGCCAATGACCAGGATAGGTACAAACATAGGGATAAACGCCAGGCTTGGTAGGTGCAACAAAGCTAATGCGCTGGGTTTCCCGAGGTTGCAGCAAACCACTCTTCGCAAGCACTTTGTTCGAGTTAGGAACAAACTGCCTAGCTTGGAATTCAGGCTTGTTTGCATCATTCTCGGATTGCATACCGATTTCCGTCAAGCTGCCCGGAGTAAGAATCACAAAGTTATGAGGCATGAGATCGGAGTTTTCAAGAATGATCTCAACAGGCTTGCCTGCCTTGACCACTAAAGTTTCTTTATCGTAAGCCATGCGTTCTAAAAGCGTACCCAATCGAATAACACGCACGCCCAACTCGCCTAACTCTGCTCTAACTTTGCGTGCTTGATCATCGGGCAGCAACGATGCGAGCGATTCGGTGAACTCGATGGAATCGAGAACGGTTTGCTGGGATCGTTCGGTGGCGGGAACCTTGCGAATACTTTCCAAAAGCGCATTGACCAAGGGCGCAGCTTCTTCCTTCACCCAAGCATTACGGGGAATGCGCTGCATTGCATTGATCGCAGAATTGCGATCAGCTCCTTCTTTGACATATTTCGAAAGCGTGTTGAAGGTTTTGGTTTCTTCACCACGAATTGAAACCAACGCAAGCATCGCAGATTTGCGCACCAGCGATGCAGGATCAACTCCCGCCATTTCGAATGCAACCTTGGTTGCAGGAGTAGGATTGTTGACCTTGCTAAAGACTTCTTTTTTATCCTTATCAAGCACCTTAACGGTAAAGTTATTCAATCTAGATCCGAGGGCACCATCAGCACGATTATAAATGATGATGGATTCAATCACTGCTTCAGAGCCGAGATCAAGTTCCCACCAAGGATTATCTGTACCCTCTGCAGAATGGGTTTGACCACCATCCCCAAAAGTAGGGCTTTTATTACCATCGATTGCTTTGGAAGCATCGCCACCGTTGGAAGTAGATGACTGCGTAGCTTTGCCTTTTCTTGCAAGGTTGATGCCATCGCTAATGACTTCAACTTCTGCCAAGGTAAGAGTTCGCTGTTTACCCGGGAGTTCAATGCGAACAAAACGGCCCATGCCGCCCTTACCAGCATTGGTAGCGAGGTTAGCGGGTAGAGATGTCAAAAGGGGTTCAACCTTAGAATAAAATAGCGCACGCAGATTAGGATCAGGAATAAGAGGAATTGCTGCAAGAAGATCTCTTAAAGAAGCGATCGATTTCGAAGCAAGGCCCCAAGTGTTTTCGATAGATTGATCAATGTTGACGAGCGCAACAAAACCTACCTGACGAAGCAGCGGGGTTTTAGCAGCGGTGGCAAGTTTTTCGAGATCAGCCCGAACCGAACCCAACTCGCTTGCACTTCTTCCGCCTAAAAGCCTGACCATATCAAACAATACGGAAGAATCGGTTTGATCAGCTTTTGCATCGACAGCAACAAAAGCATCGAGAAGAATTCGAACTTCAGTCTTGGCTTCAAGCGAAGCGAGGGTGCGCAAAGCTTCGCGTCTGACTTCATCGCGAACATTGGGCCTTGATATCAATTCCATGCAAACAGGTTTCGTCTTTTCCATGGTAATGAGTTTTTCGACAGGAAGACTGCGAAGCAAAAAGCGTGAGCCCGCTTCACTCTTGATTTTCACATCCTTACCCTTTGCAATGGCATCCTTCCAAATAGGATCAAGCATCTTGAGGGTTTCAGTTCTGACATAATCAATGTAAATATCACTGGGCTTATCCATTGCGATGAAGACAACTTCCATCGCTTCGGGCACATCAAAATAACTTGCAGCACGAAGGGCTTCCATGCGAACACGCCCATGCTCATCGCCCGCCATCGTCTTGAATTTTTCCAGCGGGTCGGAGATGCGATCGCGCCATTGCAATAAAACTCGGGTTGCACAGGCTCTTGCATTGGGCTCGGTTGAGCTAAGCATTCTTTGCAACAAGGCTTCATTAACAATATTGTGCCTTTGATGAATCCAAAGAGCTTCCATCATTTGATGTTCAAAATCGGGATCGTTTTTATCAAGCTTTGCAATCCACTTCGCAAGCTCTGCAACAACTTCTGCAGATTTGCGAGTATCAAGCTCTAACCTAGCGCGATGCCTAACTCGATCTTCCTTCGATTTCAAAAGTTCGAGGAGTTTTGGAATCGGTTCATTATGAATCGCTGCTGGTTTGGAAAGAGGCCTTCCTTCATAGGTGACACGGTAAATGCGACCATGGTTTCTATCTCTGCTAGGGTCGCGAAGATTATGCTGCATATGGCCGATGATGGGGTTTTGCCAATCAAGAAACCAAAGAGCGCCATCAGGCCCGGTTTCAATATCCGAAGGCCTGAAGGAAGGATCCGAGGAAGAAAGAATGGGTTCAAGTTCGGTGCCCTTGAAGCTGCCACCATCTTCTTCGATCTTGTATCGCATGATGCCCTGATAGCCAATCACATTCGGAACAATGTAATTATTTTGGAATTCTTCAGGGAAGTGATTACTAGTGAGGAACTCGGTAGCGGGGCAGGGTCTAGTGCGCTGTTTGTAAACCGTTGGGGCCTGACCATGCTTAGAGGGGAAATTAAGTTTGCCTGAAAAGAGGGCGCCATCGTAGGGAACAGCACCAGTACCATCGGTAACAATCTGCCTAGCCCAGCGATCAAAGGCATGACCATGGGGGTTGGCAAAACCATAAGAGGCATAGACATCGAAAAGTTGTCTGCGTGGGTCGTAGCGAAAAACGCCTGCATTGGCGCATCTACGGGGTGGGCCGTAAGGGCTTTCAACCTGAGTATGATGGAAGGTTCCTTCCTGAAAATAAAGCCCGCCACCTGGTTCATAGGCAAAGCTGCTTAATGCATGATGGGTATCCGCAGAATCGATGCCATGCAAAACGCGTTCACGTACATCAGCAACATCATCACCATCGGTATCTTTAAGGAACAAGAGATCGGGTTGATGGCCAACGAGGAGTCCACCGTTCCAGAATTCGAGGCCAGTTGGAACATGAAGCCTGTCTGCAAAGACTTTGCATTTGTCTGCTTTGCCATCGCCATCGGTATCTTCGAAGATGAGGATTTTATCATTCATTTCTTCTTTGGGTTTCCAATGGGGATACGAGGGCATTACAGCAACCCAAAGGCGCCCCTTGGGATCAAAAGCCATCTGCACAGGCTTTGCAAGATCGGGGAATTCTTTTTCAGATGCGAAGAGTTCGACCTTTAGGCCTTTGCCAATCGTCATCTTAGAAATAGCATCTTTACCATCGAGGAAAATATGCTTGCCGCCGGGAAGAGGGCCGGGCTTATTGGTTACAACTTCAAGGAAGGGCGCAGTGTTGGAATCATCATTGGTAATCACTTTGCCGTTGGCTGCAGCACTGATTTTCTTATCACGATTAGCGGTGATCTCATCGAGGATTTGCATTTCCCTTGCCATCACCACCCTGTTGGTCTGGCCTGCAACGAAACGAAGATCGGCACGACCACCATAAATGGAATACCCATCTACAGTGCGATAGCGATTGAACCAATGAAAATCCTTCTCAAGCACCGAGGCGCGCAGTTTATCCAAAAAGGCTGCATCTTTTTTATCACCTTCATTCTGAAAGAGTTGCTTCTCAATGATCTGAGCAACCAACTTATCACCATACTCGTTCAGATGGATACCATTGATCGTGAGGGGCTTTTCTGAAACGGAATAAAGATTGAGAGTCGTAGTAAATAAATCAACAAAGAATACCTTGTTAGCTGCTGCAACCTTAGCCATGGCTTTGGTGTAAAGATCTATGCGCTTGTTATTTTCAATCCCATTGGGAAGGTTTGGATCCTTGAGGTTTTCGTGGGCGATGGGAGAGAAAAGAACGATGCGTGGGTTGTTTTTACCATCATACTTTTTGGAAAGGGTTTCTTTGAGGAAAGAGTCGAGGTCTTTTTCAAACTTGGGAAGGCCTTCTTCGCCCGCAAAGGATTCGTTGTAACCAAAAAAAGCAAATACGACATTGGCATTGGTCTGCTTGAGCCAGTCTTCGGGCGAGCCAAACCCTGAAGATCTTAATCTTAATGTAAGTTCATCGCCTGAAAACCCGAGGTTGCGGAAAGAAAGTTCATGCCCGGGTAACCGAGAATGAATCAGTGTTTCCATCCAACCATGATGCTGCATGCGCTCAGCAAGGGTGTTGCCCAAAATACTAACATGATCACCTTTTTGGAAAGGAAAGGGCTGTGCGTTAGCATTCGAAAAACAAAGCAAAAGGATTGCAATAGATAAAAAGCGCAGCATGGGAGAATGCCCCTGGGTGAAACAAAGGAAGGAAAAAACCGAATAATTCAAACTAAGATAGTTTAAGTTATTGCAATAGAAATTGTAATCAGAAAAGTGACTCAAAGACAATATAAATAAGCAAGGGCCTCGCAATACAATGTTTGCAAGGCCCGAGAGTATCAAGCTTTTAAAATATTACCAAGCAAGGTTGCTAAAGGCCCAACTGCTTGTTCAACATTTTGACGAACTCAGCTTCAGGGCGAACGCCAACCGTGCGATCAACCGGATCTGCACCACCCATGAAAACAAGAATTGCAGGAATGGAGTTGATGCCATATCGAATTGCGATTTCCTGGCTTTCATCGGTATTGAGCTTACCCACCTTGGCTTTACCAGCAAACTGATCTGCAATTTTATCGATAGTAGGCCCAAGAGCTCTACAAGGCCCGCACCAAGCAGCCCAAAAATCAACCAAAACAGGAACCTTGCTGTTTACAACTTCAGCTTCCCAATTTTCAGTCGTCAAGTTGATTACATTTGCATTTGCCATGATTCATATACCTTTCAAATCGTAAAATCGTAAACCAATTAGCGCAAGATTGAGCAAAAAATTAAACTCTACTCTCAATAGTATAGGTTATGAATAACCCTGATGATCGGCAGGGCCGAGATCTTCAAGTTCATCCTCAACATCAGGAATATATCTACCCGAAGGCAGGGTTCCAGGCGCAGAACCATTGGTAGGCCCCGCCCCTGAACCTTCATTTCTAAGATTTTCGAATTTGTTAAATAACGGGCGTAAATCGATCACATGATTGACCGAACCCTTAAGATCGCTGCTGACATTCTGCTCGATTGCAGCAAGTTCAACACGAACTCCTTTTTTACGCAGTGTCAAAGCAAGGTGGCCAAAATCAGGATCTGCAGTGACTAACATCAAAACCTGGGGTTTAAATTCGCCACAAAGTTCCATCCCATCCACCGCCATCATCAGGTTGATGCTGGCCTTGTAATACCCATCGCCTGTAGGGGCACCATCCCGGGTCATAACCATGAATCCATGGGTTTTTAACCAATGGCAAAAGCGGAGTTTTTTAGAACGTTGTTCCTGATATTCAGCATGGCTAGAAGGGGGAAGGCCGACATAAACAGCGGCTTCGCCATACCTTCCCATGGATTCATCGATGAGGAATTTGCGAATTGCAAGCCAGTCAAGACTACGATTGCAAGCCCTTGCAGCAGCAAGAAGAGCGGATTCATCGATCAGTGCCAAAGTTCTGGTGGTTGGAAGAACTGAATCATACTGGGAGGGAGAGTGCATGACATAAATCCTGTTTTATAAAGCGGTCTTGTTCAATAATGTTGATTCATCAGATTAACAAAGGACCAATTTTCAATAATATAGAGGTAAGGTAACTTACATTCTTTTAAGGTCTAGAATTAACTTACCTAATTATAACAGAGATTCTAGTAAATTTAGATTGATGAACGATTTTTTTTTGGGGATCAGACCTTTTTAATGTGCTGTTTCAGACCAACCTTTTTTGGACTGCTGCATGGAACTTGCCCGAAATCTAAAAGTCGAAAGCGTAATCAGGCTTAAGCCCACGGAAGATTATCGCTTATTGCCCGAAGCCACGGTCACGCAAGCCATCTGTTTAATGCGCGAAAAAAAAATAGGTTGCGTTCTTATTTGCAGAGAAGATCATTTGCTGGGCCTCTTTACCGAACGAGATCTTATCCGCAGAGTACTTGCCCGAAGGCTTCCTTTAGACTCCCCCATTCAACAAGTGATGACTCCCAGCCCTGAGGTGGTCTCGCCCACCGACTCCATCAGTTCTGCAATTCGTAAAATGCAGGAAGGGAACTACAGGCATCTGCCCGTACTTGATAATCAAAATAAACCGATGGGCATCTTATCGGTTAAAAGGATCGTGCATTACCTTGCTGGGCATTTTCCCACTGCGGTATTTAATCTGCCCCCCGACCCGACTCAGTACCCGCCTTGTGCGGAAGGGGCATGATTTTAAACGATAATTGAATTTCAAAAGAGGCAAGCGAATCGCATGGAAGAAAAAGTTGTCAACCCAGGTAAACCAGATCTTGGTGCACCTTCGTTGGCTTTGGCTCCTGCCCATGCGCTGCGAATGACAGGCGATGCCCATGATGGCATAGCAATGTTATCACACTTGTTTGCCTTGGCAGCAGGCTCGCGCGGGTATCATCTTTATTCGGTACCAGAATACCCTGCTGAAATTCGTGCCCACGCCAACACCCTTGCAGGCGTTTATACAAGCTCCCTGGCCTTTGCGCCCTACCATGAGCCGATCGATGACCGCACCAGTTTCCTCCTTGCGATGAACCCCGCAGGTTTAAAGTTGCACGAAAGTAGCCTCGAAAAAGATGGCATTCTGCTCGCCAACTCGGATTCATTTGGACCAGATGAGCTTGCCTGTGCAGGTTACCTCGAAAATCCACTCGCAGGAAAGAACCAGCTTTTCCATCGCACCATCTCGGTACCCATGGCACAACTTACGAACCATGCAATCAACCTGACTCGGGCAGGCGAAAAAGGCGCGCTCCTTTCCTACCGCGAAGTTGATCGTTGCAGAAACCTCTTCGCCCTAGGTATGCTTCTGTGGTATTACTCCATTCCAATCGACCCCGTATTGCGCTGGTTAAAACAAAAGTTTTCGGTGAACCCTTCGATTCTCGATGCTTCGCAAAAAGCGTTCAAGGCAGGGTTCATCTATTCTGAAACTGCAAATGTCTTTCCCCAAGTTCCCGCCTACCACCCCGTAGAATCTCTGAGCAAAAAAGGCCGGATTTGTCGCATGATATCTGGCAACGATGCCTCGCTTCTTGCTCTCAAACATGTTGCTTTGAAAACTAACAGGCCCGTTTTGCTCGCATCTACCTCTAGGCCGCCCTCTCACGAAATCAGCTCACTCGCTGCCAAGAATACTGGTGATGGGTTTTCCTTTATTCTTGCTGATGATGAACACGCTGCTGCTTCCATCGCGATTGGCGTTTCGTATGGCGGGGGCCTGGGATGCACCGCAGTTTCAGGCATCGGGTTTCCGCATCAATCAGAAGTTGTAAGCCTAGCATCTGCAGCAGAACTTCCACTATTGCTGCTTGAATACCAACGCGCAGGAATTTCGACTGGGTTGCCCCAGCGAGTCGCACAATCCGATCTAGGCATGGCTTTAATGGGAAGAAATGGCGAAGCCCCTCTTGTCGTGCTGGCTCCAGATTCTCCTTCGGATTGTTTCGCATTAACCCTGCTTGCTGCAAAGGTTGCAATGCGCTTTCTCGCACCGGTTTGCATCCTTCATGATCTTTTGAATTCGCGAGCCAGTGAATCATGGCTTATACCCGAACCCGAATCGCTTCCCGATTTTGAATTCCCCCACTTCGCCTCGGATTCCTCCTCCGGCCCTTACGAATGCGATGATCATCTTGCAAGGCCATGGATCACCCCGGGTACCCCAGGTAAAGAACACCGCTTGGGTGGTAACGAACGCAAGTTAAATAGCCCTCAGGTTAGTTTTCTGCCGCTAGATCACCTTGCAATGAACCGCCATCGTGCTGCGCGCATGCAACGAATTGCAGAATTTCTTGGGCCACTTCCTGTTTCTGGTGACAACGATGCGCAGATTCTTTTACTGGGATGGGGCGGGACTAAAAATGTTCTCGAAGCAGCTACCGAATTGGCAAGAAAAAACGGCATCAGCGTAGCCTTCGCACACCTCCGCTTTCTCAATCCACTTCCGAAAAATATGCAGATGGTTCTTAACTCTTATCCTAAAGTTATCGTCGCAGAATTAAACTCAGGCAGGCTCTTTGCTTTACTTAAAGAAAAATTTGAATTCAATGGTATCAGCTTCACCAGGCAGGATGGCCTAAACTTTGTCATCTCCCAAGTGGAACAAGCCATCGTTCAATTCGCTCGGGGAGAATCTTCATGATCACCCAAAATCAGCCCACCGATTTTGCCTCGGAACAAGAAGTGCGATGGTGCCCGGGGTGTGGCGATTTCGCAATCCTCGCACAAATTAAAAAAATGCTCGCAGACATGCCACTACTTAGAGAGGAACAAGTTTTTCTTTCAGGCATAGGCTGCGCATCGCGAATGCCAAACTACCTTAGCACCTACGGATTTCGTGGTCTGCATGGTGGCGCGGTTTCTGCGGGAATGGGGCTTAAACTTGCACAACCCAACCTCACGGTTTGGATTGTTTTGGGCGATGGAGAAGGGTTTGGCGCAGCAACCCAACACCTCTTGCATGCCTGCAGACGCAATGTTGATATCAAAGTTCTTTTCATCAACAATGAAATCCGCGGCCTCTCAAGAGGTCAGGAATCTGCAACCACCAGACCCGGCACCCTCACCGCAACATGCCCTGAAGGTTCCTCCGATAACCCATGGCACCCATGCGCACTTGCACTAGCGGCTGGCGCAACCTTCGTCG